>JAABUK010000224.1_pt1 | contig 133081 bp, 107 predicted proteins | sample 5559141 | NCBI WGS metagenome assembly JAABUK01 (sample SAMN10711869, study PRJNA513367) | rock metagenome | isolation source: Antarctica rocks | place: Antarctica: Victoria Land, Pudding Butte nord | collected 2016-01-03 | reverse complement strand
AGGTTCGATAAATTATAAAGAGGCCCGTATAATAAGTTACCCTTTATATTAATTATATAGTCGCCGTCTTTATATAATAGTAATCGACCTACTTCTTTATTTAAAAAGATATCGTTAAAATTTATAAGTTTATTAAGAAGCGTAGGCGGTATAATAACGGAATTATTAGAAGATATTATATTAACGGTAGTATCGTCTTTCCTAGCCTCGTTTTTATTAATAAGATTTTAATTAAAGAGACTAGCCTTAATATAAATTAATATATATATAACTGGCTACGTCTTTAATAATTTCATAAAATCCTTAAATAATTTTAACGTATACGTATTTAGCGCGATACCGAACCGCTAGGTACGTATATTATAATCGGTTTAAATCTTTTCCTTTTCTATAGCCGGTATATTTATAATAATAGGCGAGCCTTTCTTATTAATAAAGTAAAAGGTATTATTATACTCCTTAGTTTATCCCTATAAATCGGTTAACCGGTAGATAATATTATAAATATTATAATAATAAATAGATTACCCGCTTATCTATTTAGGAGTCGGTAACGGCTCGCTCTTAAGACGCTCTAAGTTATACTATTATATAAATATCTCGTTAATAATATTTATCTCCGCTCCTAGATCTTTATTTATTTTAATATAAATAATTTTTATATCGATATTAATTAGGTTCGTAATAACTTCGCTATCGATATTTATACTCGGTCGGGTTTTTATTTCTTTTTATTCCCTCGGGATAAAGACTTCCCCGAGGGTTTATCGTTTTTTAACTCGACGGTATAATCGCCGATATAATTAATAGTCTTTATTTTTTTCTCCGGATATTTATTAAAGTAATAACCGAGTTTATAATAATTAAAGTACTTAATATCTTTAAGATTCTTATCGCTCGCGCGAGTCGTATATATTTTATTTATATTTCTACGATTACCTTTATTAAAACTTTATCTCTTTATATTAGATTTATTTTTATTATCTCCGCCCTTTAACCCCTTTTTATATCTCTTCCGAGGTCTTAATTAATTATCTTAATTATTATTTTATATCTTAAAATCTCGATTAAGATTATATTTATAACGCGCCGTAAATAATATAAATTCGGTTCGCTTAATAGGAATATTTTAGGCCCGGTTAACTTCTTTTAAAATATTAAATCTTAAATAAGTTATTAAATAAATTATTTATTACTTTTCTTCGTAGGGAGGTAGTTCGGTTTTTAAAATATTAAAATAGATATTAAAATCTCGTACTAATTAATTATTCCTTTAACGTATATATTAATATTTAAGATTTATATTTATAACTCGGTTTAAAGGGTCCTCGATTACGTTAAATAAATAATTCGTAAAGAATTTCTATATTAATATATCTACTAGATAAAGTTCCTTATATTTATTTTATAACTTCTTAATTTACCCCTTTAAATAAGGTATTATATATAAAATCTTCTTTTCGTTTATTCGAAAGTTTACGGGTATTAAACGGAACGCGGTCTTTACGTTATAAATTTATTCTTAATAATTTTACGGATTCTTCGTATAAAAATCCTATAGTTTCGATAACCGTAAATTACCTTAATTTATATTATAACTGATTTAATTACGACCTACCGTCGGGCCGTTTTCGTCTTCTACGTTTAATTTTTAAAAATTATCTTCGATTTCCTTATCTCTTTTATTTACGATAATACGTCGTAAATTTTTAATATTCTTTTAAATTATAATAATAAAGGCCTCTTTCTCGAGGGCTTTTTATTTATATTTTAATTCTATAAATTATTAATCCACCGTAAGATTAATATTCTTTAATAAATCTCCCGTATTTTCGTCTAAAGTATTAATCTTATACGTCTCGCCTTCGGGACGATTATTTTTAGAAAGATCTTTTATACTTTTAACGGATTACTATTTAAAAAGATTAAAAGAGATTAAAACTATTAGGCTATAATATCTAAGGTATTTATAATAATATAAAAATAAATATAAAGCCTTAATAGGAAAATAATCTTTATATTTAAATAATAGAATTAATTTTTAAAGAGTTAGAGCGAGGGCTCCGAGCCTCCTATTTCTAAAGGGGCTCCGGAGTACCGGAAATTATAATATAATACTATAATATAAATGGCGTAATCACGCCGTATACTCCCTATATAGGATCTATATACTATATTTAATAACTATTATAAAGCTAGTCTTAGTATAGTATAATAGTAATAATATAATATACTATAAAATAATAATAGAGAATAAATAGGAGTAGTAATAGGCTATATACGGGGGCTAGTAATATATTATATATAATTATATATAGGGTTAGTAATAGGGTATATATAAAAGTAGTAATAAATTATATATAGAGGTAGTAATAAATTATAATATACTTTATAATATACTTTATACTACTTCATAGTATACCCTATTATTAATTTATAGTATATTTTATTACTATTTTATTATATACCCTATTATTACTCTATAGTAGAATATACTCTATTCCTATCTTATAGTATACTTTATTCCTACTCTATAGTATACCCTATTACTACTTTATAGTATACTTTATTATTATTTTATAATATACCCTATTCCTATTTTATAGTATATTTTATTATTACTCTATAATATACTCTATTACTACTTTATTATTACTTTATAATATACTTTATTATTACTTTATAATATACTCTATTATTACTTTATAGTATATTTTATTATTATTTCATTATTACTTTATTATATATATTATTATTATTTTATAGTATACTCTATTACTACTTTATATTATTCTCTATTATTACTCTATAATATACTCTATAATATACTTTATTATTACTCTATATTTAATATACTTTATTATTACTTTATAATATACCCTAGTTTTACTCTATAGTATACTCTATTAATACTTTATAGTATATTTTATAATATACTTTATTCCTACTTTATAGTATACCCCGTTATTACTTTATAATATATTATATTACTACTCTATAATATACCCTATTATTACTCTATAATATATTTTATTATTACTCTATAATATACCTTATTTTTACTCTATAGTATACTCTATTATTACTCTTTAGTATACTCTATTACTATTTTATAGTATATTTTATAATATACTCTATAATAGCCTATCCTCTAGTATATATTTTATATAGTAATATTGTCTACCCTATTAGAGCTCTATTAAATACTTATTTATAATCCTAATATAAACCTACTATATACCGGTCTATAAATCTATAATATATTTATCTATAGCCCTATTGTAGGCTTATATCCTATTCTATTTAATATTAGTACGAGGTTATATTTTAAAGTATTGGAAATACGCTAGAGGGCGATTATAGAATATCGCTTTTTTACTACTAACGCGTAAACGATAAAAAAAGTCGCCTATTTATAAAGTAATTGTATTTTAATCCCGGTTTATTAACTATAGAAGTTATTTCTACTATTGATCTAAAACTTAGTTATATCGACGCTATTAGTTGTTGATAAACGGGTTAATATCGTTTTCTACGCTAAGATTTTCTTATTCTTTTAACCACGCTATTCCTAACGCCTCTTTCCCCTTAATAAAGGGCCGGCGAGTTATTACGCGATCCTTTATAAGGTTCTAGATATACTCGATAGGATTTAAATCTAGGCTGTTACCGGGCCAGTCTAAAAGATTAACGTAGTACTTAACAAATAGCGGTTTCTACCACTGCGATATATGGTTACTAGTACCGTCTTATATAAGGTATACCAGCCGGTTAGGGTATAGCGTAGCGAACCGGTGGTACGCCGGTAGTAGTAGTAGTTCTAGAATATATTTTTGGTACCGGTACTAGTTAATTCCACCCCGTTTTAAGCGTCTACAGGGTGAAAAGTTAAAATATCCGGGGTAGGATAAAACCCGGCTATGCGTAGCCCTCTCGCTAAGAAGAATCGCGACTCTCTCTATATATACAGCCTTTTCCGCCTATTTTCGTAGTATATCCGTAGCTGCTAGTTAGAGAATAGACGCCTTTCTTAGCTTTGGCTCTTCCGGTAGGTAGATATAATATAGGCCCTTCTAATTCTAGGTAATTACCCCCTAAAACATAAACGTTGTGTAGCTCGAAAACGATTTTTCTATGTACTCCGGCTCCTACTCCTCATTCTTTAGCCTTGTAACGTGGTTTCGGCCCCGGTTCTCGCCCAATTTAATCGAAGTTTCGTCGGTATAGATAACCAAATCCTAGCCTAAAATAAAGCCCCAGTATGCGTGATCTAGGCACTAGCGGCAGCGTTTCTCCCGTATTTCCAGCGTTAAATGGGGCTTAGAACGCGGAGAGTATCTACCGTATCCTGCTTCGGTAAAAGCCCTTTCTACCGTTGTTCGCGAAGCTTTAACGCCTGCCTCCCGGGCTATCGTTATTTATATTTTCCGGCGGTATGTATAGCTGGATGTAGCTAGCTGCGTTATTCGGTCGATTTCCTCTTGACACAACAATAGGGGCCGGCCGGAACGTGTACCGGGAGCTGAGTTCTGGCTATATACCGAGCTGTCGCCATGGATTTTGGCCTGTTTGGCGGAATGCTGGGCGTTGTTCTAAATTGAGGTAATAGGTACCCCGGTACGTGCTTAAATAACCTTAAGAGGTGATCGTTAAAGGTTCCGGGCATAAGCAATTACCCTACGCGTAGCTGGGCTTATTTCCCGGCCTCGTTTCTATGCAGATATGGCTTAATAGGTGGTTATTTACATATAAACAGCTGTTGCTATGAGGTTTTTATGATAGGGCTGAACTACGGGCGCCAGGCTTGGCTACAGTAGCCATTTTCCAATACTGTAAAACATGACCTCGTAGTTACCCTACCTAAATTTTGGTGCGCGGGCCATCCGTTTAGCGTCGGCGTCAATGGTTCCGCAAAATTCTGTATGCGACCAACCTGTCTGAAAAGGAGTCTGACGCGTGTTTGGCTCAGCCCTATCAAGACAGGCGCTAGTTCTAGAATATATGCAACTAGGTAAAGTATGTATATGGCTTGTAGGTCTGACGGGTCCCTCGGGCCCCTATGTTATAATTTTCATTGCCATTACTACTGTCCAACGAATTGATCTAGAAGGGGTCACCCCCTAACCGTCCACTGGTAGGGCTGAAGCCCGCAGACCCCCGAAACGGCGCCTAGAACCCGCCTTTCGGGAACTGAGCCGAGGTTTTTTGGGGATCGGTCTTGTCGCCTAAGCAGCGCGCTCTAGGGCGCCGTTTCGGGGGTCTACGGGCTTCAGCCCTACCAGTGGACGGTTAGGGGGTTTGGACGGTTAGGGGGTGACCCCTTCTATCGAACCCGCACTGACTCTCCGTCAGTGCCTATCCTACCTAGAGATGCATACCGCCTTGGCCTGTCGCTTTGTGGTAAGGTGTACTTCAACTGCATCGATCTAGAAATTGCCAGGCCACAGGTCCATAACATCTAGGTTCACTCCCTCGCCTCCACCAATGGAGCCTCGGTCTCAGAGCCCGATTGATAATATGATTGGCCTGGACCGAATTTCTTCCGAGGTTTTGTGATTTGTGCCATTCCTTTTTCGTCACCCTGCTCAAGCGCCACCCTGCTCAAGCTGCTGGGCCTCATCCAATTCTTTTCGAGCCTGTTCGTTCTTGTCTAGAGGGCGAAGGCGTTTGCACGTGAGAAGAAGAACCGTGCATTGAAAGGGTCTCCCGAAGGAAGCTACCTCAAAGCGAAAGAGGTAAGTCATAGCACGGTCGAGGGTCGGTCGGCCGGGAGGTGGCACACCAAACGGGGCCCAGCTGTATAACACCGCAGATTTTACCCTTTATCCTCTTCAACAATACCTTCTACACAGCCTTCAGAGGACTGTTCAGAGTGTAAAGGCTTATCAACTAGCTTCTAGGAAGTTACGGGCCATTAATGTATATGAAAACGGTAAAATCTATGGTGTTATGAGGCTAGGCCCCATTTGGTGTGTCATGTTCTGACTGACCGACCCTCGGGTCGAAATGGTGAAGTCTAAGCTGTAGTCCACGAGAGCGCGTGGACGACTAGTGCAATGGTTTTGCATAATATCGTATGATCTAGATATCCGTGAAGAAATTGATTTCCATATTTCTTGAAGCAACCCGGCAATGTACTGAGCAGTGACTCCAGCTTGTGCATTACGACGCGGGCGTTTCTTTTGACAGCGACTTCTTTGCACACGACAAGTCTATTTTGGAGGTACGCCATGATCTCATCGATTTTGAGAGGAGTTAGCCTGGTGGCCACTATGTCTACTTTGTATTTTGGTGGCAGTTAAGCCCCAGTTCGACTTGCCCAATCCCTCGAGGCTGCCAATAGAACCCAAAAGGGGGTCCTTCAGCCCCGGCGGACCGGCTGTTGATGTATAGCATAGCGTCTTCAATGTCACCTGTGATCCACAGCACACTTGGTAATTGATCGTGTCCGATAATAGTCACTACAAATACATCTTCAGACAAACCTGCGCCCTTGAAGAAGAAATTCGAACCAAGAATCCAGCTTTTCTCGAGGAACTTGGGATCCCCGTAGTATATCACTCCATACCCTCGATCTTTCAACGGCTGTCCAAAGCCTTTCCTGTTTGTCTGGATTCCGACCCAGCAGTTCTCCGGCTCGAAAATTGCCGATACTTCGACATGGATCTGGTGATTGGTGCACATGATTGTAAGGTCAAAGTCGGAAGTGTGAATGCAGCGGTTTTGGCTTCGCAATTCGCCAGCTTCGACTGGGTCTGGACCTTGACTTCTGTTGCGCATCATATGTGGAGGTAGTGGATCGTAGGACTGATTGGCGACCTTGCGCTTGACGTATTTTGCGACTACAAGCTGGCGGTAGATCTTGTCTCGAATTTCTCGAGGAATATTGAGGTGACAGGTCCAATTCATTGAAGTTGGAGTTGCTTCTGGCATCTTCTCGGCGGCAGCTTAAGCATCTAGACGTAGTTAGTAAGACCGAGCTCATCACTTGACAAAGGCGGAGTATTGGTAAGGTTGACGGTACCTCTTGGGACTCAGACAGGAAATGAGGTATTGACGAAACAAGTGCTCCTATGCTAGTGATATTGGTGAATATAGATCCCGCGGTAGTGATATGGAGAGAATCGAAATACAATGTAATCAAAGCTGTTCAGAAACGTGGTGATGAAGCACTGCTAGCTGGCTGTAATTTGGCAATCATGAGTTGGTCGAAAAGCCGGAAAGGCATTTCATACTGGTTTTGGTAGGCTCGGTAGGCAAGCTGTCCGAATGTGAAAGTCGCAGAGGTTTGCTTTTGAGCAGGTCCGTTCGAGTAATGGCATGGATTTGAAATCGAAGGTCGCGAATTCCGATTTGCGAGGCCCAAAAGGTTACTCATATAGCTCGTATAACTGAAGTCTGGGAGAACACTTGTAGTAAATACCCCTCATCCTGGAAGCGTACCCTCCTGGCAACAGGTTTAGCTCCCAACACACAAATAAACGCCTCGTGGAAGGACAGAATCAATACATATCTCCATTGTAGTATCACAATGCACCCAATGCACAAGCTCGGCCCTGCTCCTTAATTACAAATTTTTCAAGCAATTGTATTTTACAGACGCAATTCATCAATGCCAAATAGAGCTCAATCAATGCGAATGTCCCTCTCCGTTGTGCTCGTTAGTCTCGACCGTGCTCGGCGGACACCGCTTCCCAGCATCACCACAATTATTTCCACCATCTAGTAAGCATGCCGCTTCATTACGCATGCTAGCCGCCTTGCTACCAGCTTTGCTGGCCTCTCTGGGATTGCCACTATCAGATCCTTCATTCTCCGATGCTGACCCTGAGACGTGTCGATGCTCCGGGTCAAGGCAAAATTCAGGTTGTAGAGTTACGGAGTGGATACCATAGGCATGTAGGCAGCGCTTCACCGCTCGAGCAAGCTCCATATATCTAGCAGAACCCTCGCCTTTGAAGTCGAATTCGACCTGGATGTGCAATGAAGCCACTGTCTGGGAGTCGCTCAACTGCCATACATGGAACTCGTGACATTCAAAAATGCCTGGAATGTCCTGAATATCCTCCCTGATGTCATCAATACTGATATGTGCCGGCACGGCTTGAAGTAATATACGCGATGCGGCTTTGCAAAGGGGCCAGGCGGACGCCATGATGATGCATGCGATGATGAGCGAGATGATTGGGTCAGCGTAGAATCGCCATGAGTAGCTCGTGAGCCAGATGAACAAGGCGGAACCAATGACACCAATATTGCCAAGTGCATCACCCATGACGTGTAGGAAAACCCCTCGCATATTGAGATCGCTGTGCGAATGTCCCCCTCCATTTGCTTCCTTGGGCTTGTTATGGTTGTGGTCGACGTGCCACGAAGGATGATTGTTTGTTGTTTGTTTGTGGGGATGCCCATCCTGCGTATATTCGGCCGAGCGATTTGCCTTGGAGTGGTTGAGAAGTGCTGAATTCTCTGTGGGTGCTCCGTCCTCCACCTCAATCGCCTCTTCCTCAGAATCACTACCATCTCTCGATTCAATGTCATCTAGTCTGTTTTCCCGACTAGCCGCTATAATCTCGTTCCTGAAGCTTGAAGGGTGAATTGGTAAGTCTTCAACGCTGGAAAAGCGGTGTCTTGAACCTCCACTGTTCTGCCGCTGACGACGCCTGGTGCTGCCATTTCGTGACTTTCTTGTGGAAATGGGAGACAAGGAAGAGTTGGCGGCTGTCGATTCGTCTTCGTCGCTCTTTGAGAAGCCTCGAGAGGACTTTTTATAATGCTCTCGAGAGCCTGATCCTTCGCGTGACGATCCAGTAAAGTGATCAGATTTTGGCCAACCTGCTACTGCGGCTTGAGGCAGAACGTCTGCCACATTACCTCCCTCGTCCGCGACTGCTTGCGTGTGTCTATCGACAGCGGAATGGCTATGGCCTTCTTCCGCAGTAGCAAGGTCATCAACTTCACCATGAGAGTGGCCGTGGCCCCCTCCGTGGCTATGTCCGTGGTTGTGAAACAGGAAGAGACCAAGGATATTAGAAGCAAGACCAAGGCAACCAACAATAAGGATCAGCTTGGGGTTGTTGACCACTGGAGATTCGTATAGCCTTTGGCAGGCTTCAAGGAAGATGGAAAGACAGAGCGCGACAAGGAATACGCCGTTGATAAGGGCGCCTAAAGTCTCCGCACGTTCCCACTGGCAGCGTGTTAGCCGTTTGTATCGAACAGAGCCCGCCATTGTTCTCATACCCCATATGTGTACATTTTTGAGCTTGCTTTCTCATGTGCCACTTTGACCGCCCAAAGACCAACACATAGTGATAGGACATCGTTAAGCTATAGATTGAGGCGTTAGTAGATTATCGTGACTAGGCGAAGCAATGCTTAAGGGGACAGGACTGACGCACCATATGAAAAGAGTCTGCAACGAGTGCGAGAGAGTGTGACACGAGACCTGAAAGTTTGTCAGTCTTACAATTGCCCTAGTCCCAAAAGAAGATGGATCCTCCATGCAATCAACTCACCAGCGCCTAACTCCAGGAAAAAGAAAGCTACATTGATGGCTAAAAGGATGAGCATCCTCGTAGATTTTGATAGACCCATGGCGAGGCAATTGGGCGCCAGACGGCGCTGACTTCAGACTTCAACGAAGGTGGCGAGGTGGTGTGTTCAAGGCCTCTGGTTGCTATTCAGCTTGCTAGAAACCTCGTGTTCTGAATGTGAGGTACTAAGCCCATATCAGGTAGATTTAGTATGATACTGCGAAGAAATAATAATGGATTGTATGTAGCGAAGCAACAAATAGCAATGACGATAGACATTGAGGCTCGTTGTAAATATGGCGCTAGGAGTACCTTCCGCCCGAAAAGGCCCCGCGGCCCCAGTTCTAGGCGGGCCAGGCTTGACCAAGTGATTTCCAGCCAACGACAAACGTCGTTGATAAAGCAGCTTTACGCAAAAGGCGGTCAGCGACGGTGCATCTCGACAGCGGAGAGCTTGAAGTTGCTGTAAAGGTATTATTTTAAGACCTTACTCTCATTACAGTCACCACAGTTGCCAAGAGCAAACGTTGTCCCCCCAATTCACACGACCATGAGGAGTGATATCTCACCCTTTTCCCTCATTGATATTCGCTGCTCACAACATCAATAACAATGGCCACTATTCCAACGGAGGAATACTCCGAGCAAGATGACGACAATGAGCGAGAGGCGACTGAGATGGGTAACTACGACGAAGCCCTAGGCAGTATGGATGGATCGCTTGGTTCCGTACGTGGATCACGTGCCAGTGCAGATGCGATAGATAATGGCTACTTCAAGCCCGTAAAAGCTTTTTGGAAGCGACAAGTCATTGCTACGGTTCCCCACCAGGCATGCCGAGATCACTTTGGTATGCATAAACCCTCTACTGACGCAACGAATGGCTCCTAGGATTGAGTGCGTTTGAGTGAGATATCGCGAATGAAGTGTCCTAGGAGCCAAGCCATGCAGCTCTCTGTTCTAATTTGATAGCACTCAATGACTCCTTTCAACAAGCATCTCATGAATCTCATCTACCAGTCATTTACTTACTCACTACTCTCTTTTGCAGCTCTGGAACGGACCTTCCTTGGATTCCTGAGAACATCCCTTGCTCTGTCAATGGTTTCAGTCATCATTGCCCAACTCTTTAGACTCCAGCATGTTCAAGACCCAGACAAAGTGTTTGGCTTCTTTGTCTTGGGCATCCCTCTAGCTTGTGCCTGCATAGGCGCAGCAATCGTGGTATTATTATTGGGAGCTTACCGGTTTTGGCGGCAGCAGAACGCTATGTTACGAGGAAAAGTACATGCAGGAGGTTGGGAGATGAACGTCATTGGGATGACAGTGTTCATGGTACGCTTGGCTTTGGAGATAGGAACTCTACGACTAAGGTCCACTAGGTCATACTCACACTTTTCGTCCTATTGGTAGCCGTTGATAGCAGGAAGGATGTGCTAGCATGAGGCGATGGACGACCTCTTACGTAGGGTGATGAGCTTGACGACTGGTGGGAATTGCGCATCTATTGGGATATGGTCAAGGCACCTATGCGAACGGTAGGAGGCTTCATCAACCACTAACGCCATCTAAGCTGACTCTGACAGAGTTCTCGGACCATTTGATGTCGTGTTGGATCTTAATAGAAGAGTCCCTGAATTCACTTTTGCCCTCGTCGATGCAGTAGAGTTGGGCCCAGGTTGCTTGCATGTGCTCGGGTTGAAATTTCTTGACGTGGTAGAAGTGAGTTCGGGAGGCAGTATTTGGAAGATGATGGTCTGAGCCGAGCTCTCCAAATCTACTACAGAAAAGCTCATCAAAGCACATGCAGGTACACGCAGCTAGGCTGCATGTAGCCGAAGAAAACTCTGAGTAGCCGGTAAAGACTAAATCCACTTGGAGGGTTCGGTAGTAGGATGCGAAGCACGATGACATCCTAGTACCTGAGAACCTCGAATTTATCTTCATGAAACTCGACGTGTTGCTTAGCCTAATGCACAAAACATCTGCCAGATCTTGGAGTGGGGACGGACCCTTGAGATTGCACAAATGTGATGCCGATCTTGCTAACCGACCAATGCTCGTTACAACACAATGAAGCCGCTCCAAAATTAGAGGCTACCTTACTATCCAACATAGTCTCAAAATCTCGAGATCTCCAGCTTTAAACCAACTCCACCTCTTTTGCAAGGCTATCGAGACACGTCGACCATGTTTCGTCTCACTATTCTTCATATCTTCGTCACGCTATGTCTAGCATCTTTGACAAGATGTGTAGCAATCACGGGGCCCAGGGGCGGTGTCAACACCGCTACTGGACAACGACCATTGAGACCAGAGTTTTCCGCCTTCAAGAACTCAGGTCCTGCATTCGACCTGTACATACTGTCACTACAGCAATTTCAGCAGCAAAACCAGACAGGACTATTGTCTTACTATCAAGTCGCTGGTCAGTTCCCCAATCTTTCTGTGCTCATATGGGTACACTATGAGCATCGTTACTGAAAATTGGAGGTAGGCATTCACGGACATCCGTACATTGCTTGGGACGGGGTCCAAGGACCATACCAGGCTGGCTATTGCACGCATGGCTCGATTCTGTTCCCTGCATGGCATCGACCTTATGTAGCGCTCTTTGAGGTCTGCCTTCATCCCGCTATCCTAGTCCTCGATCACTTCACTGACACTTTATAACAGCAAATCCTCTGGAGTAATGCTCAACAAATCGCCGCCAGATACCCTCCCAGCCAACGCGACGTATACCAAGCAGCGGCTACCACCTTCAGGATTCCCTACTGGGACTGGGCTCTTAATGTCACGATGCCCGATCCCGTCAACGACCCCATGATCACTGTCAATACACCGCACGGAGCCATCAACATGGTCAATCCGCTGTATAACTATACCTTCCACCCGCAGCCATCTGCAACAGAGTTCCCACCATCGGACTCATTGTCTCAATTCCATAGCACGGTTCGCTACCCCAATGCAGCTGGGCAGAGCCAGCCCGATCTGGCGAATGCGCAATTACAAGCCAACGCAGCAGCGTATGCCCTCCATGGTCTTCTCTTCTATATCGTTATGCATCCTTTAGATCACGATCTAACATAAGTTGTCCAGATTCCTCGACCTTACCTACCAACTCATTACTAATCAACCCAACTATGCTCCCTTTTCGAACACCGGCTATGCCGATGGACGCGGTAACAAATACAATTCTCTCGAATACATGCACGATGGGATTCATAATCTGGTGGGAAATGGCGGGCATATGGCAGTCATCCCATTTGCAGGCTTCGATCCGATCTTTTGGCTGCATCATGCGTTAGTCCTTCGATCTCCGATGGCCAACTTCTTTCAATGACTGCTAATGCATGTATGATTATAGGAATGTTGACAGGTTATTTGCAATCTGGCAGGCTATTTGGCCCGACTCATACACAACATCAGAAGTCAATGAATACGGGACATATACTATTGCACCTGGTGCCACTGATGATATCAATTCTCGTACATTTTCTCCCATCCTTTCCTTTGATGCCCATACCAGATCGCTGACCACTCCAACCACAGCATTGACGCCTTTACACTCCGACAGCGAGGGCACTCTCTATACCTCAGCCACAGTCCGCTCCACTCGCACATTCGGCTACTCGTACCCCGAAGTCGTCGACTGGGGCGTCAACTTCACACAGCTCTCTTCGAACGTCCGAGCGAACGTGAACAAGCTCTACAACCCTACAGGCCGCATCGCAGCTCGCTCCCTGAGACCAAGGTTCAGCAATACAACTCACGAGTATAATAATGCAACAAATGCAACGACAGACTATCAGTACTTCGTCAACATTCAGCTGGACAAGTAGGCCCAACCCCACGCTTCCATCTTCCGACCTCAGTCTGCAAATGTGTTCCAGAAACTGACACAAACCCACAGATCAGCCCTCTCCCGCCCCTTCTTCATTCACTTCTTCCTCGGCCCCCCACCGTCCTCCCCAACAACCTGGTCCTTCGCCCCGAACCTAATTGGCTCCCACAGCGTCCTCTACTACCCCTCTCCCACGCTCAACCGCACCCTCGCCAAAACCGCCTACGGCCAAATCCCACTCAACCACGCCATCCTCCCTCTCACTGCCGACCTCTGCCCAGCGACAATCGTGCCTTTGCTGAAGAGGGAGTTGGAGTGGCGGGTGCAGGATACGGATGATCAGCCTGTTGATACGGCTTGTGTGACTGATTTGCAAATTTTTGTCGTGGCTAGGGAGATTTTCAAGCATGGAGGGGGTGGGGATGCGGGTGATGAGTTTCCGGAGTATGGGGAGTTGGTTGTCTTGAGGGAGGCTACGGGTGGAAAGGTTGGGGGGCTGGTTTAGGGGGCGGGGATGTAGTGTGATGAGGCTCTATTGCTCCAAGCAAGACCGAGAGGGAAAGTAATGAGAATTTGCTACTGCTTTTGCTGGGGACGGATGTAAGACACTAATACTGCTTTTATTATATGGGCATCCAGAGATGATGCTATGCATCTCTCCTACATAACCAAAATGCTATAATGCTACTTTTCCTTATCAGACGCCAGATCCCAAACCCAAGGACCCGATTTTATGCCAACGCTCCTGACCAATGCATTTTGCTTGAACAAGCAGTATCAACAAAGCGCGAGGACTGAAGCGCTTATGCAGTACGCAAAATGCAAAGATCATCATCCGAACCCCTTGTTCAATTCTCTCCGTGCAATCCCCTCCTCTCAAAACAAGCCCCATTTCTTGCTCTTTGCCGTCTCTCCAGCTTTCTTACTGCTAATACTCGATTGATTACCTCCCGATGCGGTGCTCCCACCAGACGCCGCAGCAGCAATGGCAGCTAATCGGTGCTTGGCCCTTTCATCGCCTGATTCTGCTGCTCTAACATACCATCGATTCGACTCGAGAGGATCGCGCCGACAGCCAATGCCCATTTCTGTGAAGTAGCCGACTGCGTATTCTGCTTTGGGGAGACCTGGATCCTACTGTCAATACCTTGCAACATGTAGTAAATACCATGGGTTGGGTGTTTCTTACCTGTCTCAGCGGCCTTCCTGGCCCACTCATACGCCTCATTCTCGTCCTTCTCTAGCACTGGCTCCGCGCCAACCATGTACCACGCACAAAGCGCCATCATAGCAAGGGGATGCTCTCTCTCCGCCGCCCTTGTATAGAAGTGAACGCTGAGCGCCGGATCCTTCGGGCAACTCAATTTGCCATGTTCATACGAATCACCGAGCCTGTAGTTCGCTTCCACATGTCCTAGATCCGCTGACTGCGTGAACAGTTGTGCAGCGTATGCCGCATCATGGAAGATATCGTCGCCAAAGCCTGTTTCGTGCAGGAGGCCTAACTCATATGGCGCAGCGTTGTATTGGAAGTCGGCAGATTCCGCTGCTCTCTTGAGCCACTTCAGTCCTTCGCGATAGCGGTTGCCAAGCCCCAAATCGCCTACCAAACATGCTCGTCCCAGCCTTGACATAGCTCCTGGGTGGTTCTTAGACGCGGATTGCCGATAGAATTGGACGGCTTTGTTCGGATCTTTTCGAGAGCCCCAGCCGAACTCGTAGCACAGTGCTGCACGGTAACCGGCTTCGGCATGACCGTGCTTGCTAGCTGCCACGAAGAGCGGAAAGGCGCGGTCGTTGTCTTCCACCCCTTTGTTGAAGAGGCCGGATGCATAGCCGTCTGCGAGGTAGTATTGCGCGAATGGATAACTTCGATCCGAGAGTTTTTGCAGGATGTTTCGAGCTTCCCGGAACATCTCCTTCTGCGAGTCGGCGGTAGTCGCATTGTCGACATGAGGGCCTTCCAGATCCGGATTTGGTCTTGGACTTGGCTGTCGTGCATCGTCAACGAGACCGCCAGGTCCCATCGCTTGAGCGGCATTTATCATGAACACGGCGAATTCGTACTGGATCGTCGGATCGTTCGTCTTCTTGACGTTCGCGCGATACATGTCCAGCGTTTTCCTCGTGCTAAGCAGCGCCGCATTTTCCCCCACGGCCATTCGAAGGTGTAAATTGTCAAGATTTGAGGGAGCCGGAGGAGGCTGAGGGTATGGGACGTTGATGAGGTCGATGTAGGACATGGGTCGGGCATCAGGCGAAAGCCTTGATGGAGATGGCGTACGAGCATATGGGGAAGGTGAACGAGAATTTTGTCCTGGGGATAGTGATCGCCCCGAAATTCCAAGCTCAGAGGCTGACGAGTAAGCTGAAGTTGGCCGCGCAAGGTTTGCGCGCAGATGGGTATTGGGTGCCAAATGCTGGCTTGAAGATTTGGAAGACAGTACTTGAGGCCCTTCAGACGACCGTCGCACCTGTGTGGCTGGCCTACTACTGTCTGCAGATGGCCTTCGATTCTCTGATTCGAACAGCTGATGATGGTATTGCAAAGGCTGGATTTGATCGGATCCTAGGTTGTTCGCGAGACTGCCTCTGAATGGTTGTCTGGAGTTCTGAGCAAGACTGCTCGCTAATGGGTGCCTTGAGCCTAATTCGCTCTCATTGGCGGACGATATGACAGCAGATTGAGGCTCCTGGAGAAGCTCAGGGCCTTCAGTGGTGAATCGTTGCCTGATGGGAATAGATTGCGTGACTGGTAATGGGCCAGCAGAGCCTCGCGACGCTTCTACATTGAATCGTTGAAGTGGTTTCCAATTCTCCGACTCTTGAGCCGGCTTCCTCATAAAGGCGTCGTCGCCAGCCTCGAAGGAAGACTTGCGCTGAAGCGTAATCCGACCAGGTGCATCAGATGTATTGGATGAGGAGGGAAATACTGATTTGCCGGGTGTGTTCGCGGTGGAGGAGGATAATGGCCGTCGTGGGGGAATATGTGTAGAAGGGGTAGAGGAGGACTTGGGAGAGTAGGAGGGTGGCGGACTAGATATTGGTGGTGGTGTTGTTCTTCCTCCGCCTACTTGCGGCCGGCCGGGCTTCGAGAAATCCAGAGCGAGATCAGCCATTCCGAGCCTTGGGTGTGCCATCTCTGTCCTTTAAGACCTGTATTTTCTCTAATCTGTGCACTAAGAGGTCTGCTAATTGCATTGCTTTGAGAGCCCAAGATTGGTGAAGCGCGAAGGCCTGGGGAAGAGTCCAGCGGACCTTTAGTATGCGAGGAGAGACTAGCGTAGTCCGTGGATGGTGTATTCGTATTGAGAAGCCTGCTGACAGAATGCTTGCTTCAGTTGGGCAGCTGAAGGACCCAGCCAAGGAATGTAAACCCAATGACCACGCTTCTGGGGTTGTCTGGTATGTTTTTCAGCTCTCTCGTATATAACGCGGCGGCTCGACAAGAAGCTTACCTCCAAGGACGGTGTAGTGATGGAGCCACCGGGGCTGCAGTCGAGTCAACAGATCGCCGAGCCAGTATAACAAAATCCTTTGCAGGGGCAAATGCAATAAGGCGTCTCCCGTCGATCGTAAAGGCAACGACAAAGCAGCAATACAGGAAGCAAGGCTGTAACTCTACAGCACTCGGCCTTTTTGCACGTGGGGGAGCAGGAGGTGGAGGCCGCGCGCAAAATGGCGTTTGTTTTCTGCCAAGGCCCGATGATGATGAGTTGCTTAGAATTGATCGGCGTGAGAAAGCAGGCCTTTGTTCAACTTCAGTCACTCTCTGCCAGGGATAACTCGAATTCACTTTACACTTCGTATCGTTTTTTGCTTTGCTACAATTCTGTTGGTATTTCGCTAATATTAGGCCGTTGAAAGAGAGATCGTAAATCATTTATGCCACCCCGTATTCACTCTTTCGCTAATCTGCTCAAGAAACGGCCGAGGACTGCCCATTAAGGCATAAGGCTCTCAGGGGTTTTCTGCCCGCTGTGCAGATGCCTCGTGGTTGGTACGGGTTTGGACAGGACCCTTTTTCTTTGACACAATTTGTCTCACTGGCATGACTGGTATGCTCGACCTTCAAAGACTGGAAAACAATCATCTTTGGGTTCCAGTAGCACAGCGTAGAAATACATGAGAAAAGTGAAAGGTCTCTACCCAAAGGTATAAGGCTAGCGTGGGACAGGATTCCCAGGCAACGCCACTGCTAAATTTACACTAGGATGCTTACATAAGGATACAAACACCATACCAAGAAATCACGAACTGCCTACACATTCATTGCCAGGTTTTACTCGCGCAGCCTTGACTATCGTTCTTGTTCTGTTGACTGCATTCTGGTATTCTCAGCCTGACGTTCGCTATAACCTTGACCTTCTTTCAACTTTTGAGAGTTGCGGACCATTACACTTCCCGGTGTTTATTGTTCTCCAACGCCGCTCCAGCTCCATTCCGCAGCCCAACGCCAACGCGGCACCCTCCCTCTATGAAAGGAACATACCCTCTCCAATCCGCTCATTCAATCGAAGACCAGTCTGGTTGCCGCTTGCGCCGCTGATAGGACGATTGATCTGAAGCTGCTTCCAAGGGGCGATTCCAGCCAGCCTTGAGTAAGTGCTGCATTCGTAAGAGCTAGGGATATCTACACAAAGCCACTCGAATTCCAGCGCCTAAGCTCTTATCAGTGCGCTGATATCAATTGAGCAACATGTCGACGCCACGAAGACCCGCCAACACTTCGCCCAAGCGGGAATCAAGGGGCTCGCCATACCAAGATTCTCCATCGAGGCGTCACCGGCCAAATGACGTTGAGGCAGCCCCATACGAAAGCCCTCATCGAGCCCCGCGAACGCCCACAAACAAACCCAAGCAGCAAGCCTACATACAGACCGCTTCATTGTCGCCGTCAAAAACACCGAACAACGACCAACATTCGGCGGCTGGTGGAGCAGATTTCACTCGGAAACGCAGTCTCATTCGTCCTGAGCGAGGCCGCATTGATCGAGACCATCCGAATTTTCACTACCGCCAGCATGCTCAGAATATGGAAGTATTCCCCTCCACCACAGGCAATGACCCGGTCGTGGAAGACCAAGACGGGAACGAAACGTTTTTGACAGAAGAGGTCGAGCCGAAGACACTCGATCCTGAGAGTAGTCCTGATTTGTCGCCAGAGAACCTGCCCCGTGGACGCAACACCCGAAACCTTGAACCTGTGGTTGGAAATGGCAACAAGCCGTCGAAGAAAAGGCTGAGACGGAAAGAACCAAAGGTTGTGAGTGACGAAGAAAGGCGGCGCCAAAAAGAGTTGGATGCAGTGCGGCCACCGAGCTTGTGGAATGTCTATTGTGCAATGATTACATTTTGGTGTCCGGGGGCTTTCCTGAAATGCTTCGGCTTACCAGGAAAGGCTCAGCAAAGGGCTTGGAGGGAGAAGATGGGACTTATCAGTATCATCTTGCTGATCTGTGGCTTCGTTGGCTTTCTCACCTTTGGATTCACCGAAGCTGTGTGTGGACAACCGGGACTTATGCTGAGAGTTAATCACGTTGACAGTGGCTATATGATTTTCCATGGGAGTGCCTACAACCTCGACAATTCCAAGCATCCGGCTGCTCGCGGCATTCTAGCAGGTCAAAACGTTCTATACGATTTGTCAGAAAAGTACGGAGGCATGGATGGCAGTTTCATGGTTCAGAATGTGAACGGAGCTTGCAAAGATCTCATCACCCTAGCGCCTGGCTCGGATGTGCCGACGAACCCACAAGGAGATCTAGCTTGGTACTTTCCTTGCACCGTCTTCAATCAAGATGGTTCCAGCAAGCCCAACCTTACAATCCCTTACTACCTTGGATACTCGTGCCACACCACAGTCTTGGGCAGGAAGGCCTTTTACAATCTACGAGGTTCTGGGGAAGTATTCTACACATGGGACGATATTAAAAACCAGAGCCGGAACCTCATGGTCTACTCAGGCAGTGTTTTGGACCTGGACCTCCTGGATTGGTTCAACACGAGTCAAGTACTTGTTCCTCCAGAATTTGATGCCCTCAAGAACAACCCTGCCGTTAGAGGTGTCGATGTCACGAGGGCATTCCAGTCTGGGTCTAAGAAGCAGCTCGGCCAATGTTTGTCAGAGATCATCCGTGTGGGGTCCATCGATACCGCTACCGTAGGATGTGTTGCATCTCAGGTGGTACTTTACGTATCGCTGGTATTCATCTTGTCTATCGTTACGGCAAAATTCATTCTGGCGCTTGCATTCCAGTGGTTCTTCAGTCGGCGCTTTGCAGCTACTAAGAAAGGTTCCGACACCAGCTCCAAGAAGCGGAACCAGCAGATAGAAGACTGGAGTGACGATATCTACCGCCCTCCTCCAAGGATGACTGACTCTGGGGTTGCTTTGGATAAGACGAGCAAGCGAGGCAGTACATTCCTACCTACCACCTCCCGTTTCACAAGCCCATACGCGTCAACGCAGCTTTCTAAAAACCGATCAGCGCCCACCACTATGGCTAGTCAAAGCTCGACTACGAAACTCATACGACCAACATCCATGTATCAGCACGATGGTGCCAGCGAATTGACCCTTCCCAGCTTTGACCCTACATCGAGGCACAGTCTTGCTGGAAGCCGTTCGAGTATGATGATGTCAGGCCAAAATCCCAGAATGTCGAGTGTGATGGCAGACATCGATGCTTCAGGGCCAGCGGGCTTCATACATGAGGCGGTCGTTCCCCAACCTCCACCCGACTGGGAGCCTTTTGACTACCCACTTGCACACGCCATTTGCCTGGTCACTGCATACTCGGAGGGCTACGAAGGGTTGAGGACAACTCTCGACTCAATCGCCTTGACAGAGTATCCTAATAGTCACAAGGCGATACTGGTGGTTTGTGACGGAATGATCAAGGGCGCCGGAGAAGAATTGACAACGCCAGAAATAGCGCTTAGCATGATGGGCGACCATGCGATCTTGACCGACGAGGTCCAAGCTTTCTCATATGTTGCCGTCGCTAGCGGTTCGAAACGACACAACATGGCCAAGGTTTACTCCGGCTTCTACGACTACGGGGAGAATTCTCGTGTCCCATTGAGCGAACAACAACGGGTACCCATGATGATTGTCGTCAAGTGTGGGACACCGGACGAGGCCAGTGCTCGCAAGCCCGGGAACCGTGGTAAACGAGACAGTCAGATCATCCTCATGTCATTCTTACAGAAAGTTATGTTCGACGAGCGTATGACTGAATTGGAGTTTGAGATGTTCAACGGTCTCTGGAGGGTCACAGGCATCTCGCCAGACTACTACGAGATCGTGCTCATGGTGGATGCCGACACGAAGGTTTACCCTGACAGCCTTACCCACATGATCTCTGCCATGGTCAAGGATCCAGAGATCATGGGCCTCTGTGGTGAGACCAAGATTGCCAATAAGCGTGCCAGCTGGGTTTCAATGATCCAAGTCTTCGAATATTTCATCTCCCATCACTTGGCGAAGTCTTTCGAATCCATCTTTGGTGGTGTCACTTGTCTACCCGGCTGCTTCTGCATGTATCGAGTCAAAGCACCCAAAGGTGGACAAAATTACTGGGTACCCATCCTGGCCAATCCTGACGTCGTGGAGCACTACTCGGAGAATGTGGTTGACACGTTGCACAAGAAGAATCTGCTACTCCTTGGTGAGGATCGGTATCTTTCGACCTTGATGCTAAAGACCTTTCCTAAACGAAAGCAAGTCTTCGTACCGCAGGCCGTGTGCAAGACTACCGTGCCTGAGCAATTCTCTGTACTCCTCTCCCAACGACGACGATGGATCAACAGTACCGTTCACAATCTGATGGAGCTTGTTCTAGTCCGAGACCTGTGCGGCACCTTCTGCTTCAGCATGCAGTTCGTTGTCTTCATTGAGCTCGTCGGTACCCTAGTCCTGCCTGCCGCCATTACCTTCACCTTCTATGTCGTTATCATCGCTATTGTCAGAAAGCCAGTGCCCGTTATCCCGCTTGTACTCCTGGCCTTGATCTTGGGTTTACCTGCTATCCTCATCGTGCTGACGGCGCACCGATGGTCGTACGTCCTTTGGATGTTGGTATACCTGCTCTCGCTTCCCATCTGGAATTTTGTCCTTCCGACCTACGCATACTGGAAGTTTGACGACTTCAGCTGGGGTGACACTAGAAAGACAGCAGGAGAGAAGACCAAGAAGGCTGGCATCGAGTATGAAGGTGAATTTGACAGCAGCAAGATTACGATGAAGAGATGGGGCGATTTCGAAAAAGGTAAAGCTTCGCCTTTCTCCACGATATGCCATGATGCTGACGTTTACCTAGAGCGACGCTCGAAAGGTCCAAGTACCAGCTACACACAGTCACAGCGGGCCAGCACAGCGGGCTGGCCGTCACAGCATCGAGATTACGAAAAGCATCAAGGTTACGAGCAGTATGGCGACATGTGAGAGTAGGACCCTGTTGACTCTCCTTTTCGGAAGGATGGGAATGGTGCATGCATTCGGCGTGTGTGCGACAAGCATTGCATATTGCATCAAAATGGGTTTATGGCATTGCATTCATTGGATGGTCGGATTTGTATATCTACAGTGGGAAAGGCTTCGGCACCGGAGACACTTCCATGATGAGAGCTTCCTTGGATAGCAATTAGACTGTCGAAATGTTGACAGCAACGGATTAATCGAACATCACTTTTCATCATCAATCTGTCAGGTGTCGATGATCTCTATGTGTGCGATTAATGTGGTGCACTGTGGGGATCTGGACCCCCCGTGACCCCCACGCCTGAAGAAAATTGCGGGGGGAGTTGGGGGTTCGAGTAAGAAATATGACCTAGATCGCAACTACTCGTAAAGGGTGTCACCCTGCAACTGCAGCATTTACTCACTACCGTTGTTCTCATTCGCTGCCTGTTCCGATCCATCCCCGCCACCACCGCTTACCAACCTTTGCGACTCGTATATCACTTCATGTTTCGAGACTTTCTGAATTAGGTTCAATCTCCAGAGCCTTATACGCCATCCTGCAGCTCAATCCTGCAGACACCCAATAATTCCCTCGTCCATATCTTTACCGCGATTGGGAAACCAACCCCTCAGCTTTACAGCTGCCAGCCCTTTCCCTATCACATATTCCCGCAGCTCTGGTTCTGAACGCAGGCTGTGGCGCAGGGCAAGAATACTACATGAACAACCCCCATTCGAGCTAAGTTTTGATATCACACTGCCCATTCTGTGATGTTAGATAAGAGATTCGAAAGGAGACTTGTCGGATGGTGAATGCAAGAGCTGGAAGCAAAGTGCGGGGCAGCCAATCCATCTGTGGAGAAGTCACCGACCGGCCCTCGGAACTGGGGGAAGGGCGGTGGCACGGTGGTACACGCAGCCTTATATACTTCTGAGGACTGGAATATTCTGTCAAGCTGTTGCACTGTCCTGCCCAATATTCCTCACTCCGCCGAAGACACTCCAAACAGCAATGGCTTTTACCGCATGACTACTTGAGGAAAACCTGGTGTTGCTGGTGTCCACCAGCCAGCCAGTCCAACATACCCCGATCCTCCTCCAAGTGAATCATCCTCTGCGACCTCGACTCGAAGAGCTGACTCACCAAGGCTTGCCTCCACTCCCACTCGTCCGGCGTTCAAGCTGCCATCCAAGCACAACCACCTATCGATATCAAGATGTCTGAAGGATATGATACACATACAGAGACCGAGAGTGAGGATGGAGGAGTTGCCCTGGTGCAATACGGCTCGTCCGATGAGATGGAGATAGACGATGATAGTTCGGCAACATCTGCGTCTCCGTCCTTCTTTCAACCTTCTTCTGGGGACTTTATCGAGGCAGACGAGCCAGATGAACCGGCTGGAGCCTCGCTCGTCGACACTAGCAACGGCTCCGGTCTTCAAATCGGAGACACTTTTATGATCGCTGATGCTGGAGGAGGAACGCATGATCTGGTTCATCATACGCACACGCCGATTACCAACCCTGCGGCCACACCTCTGTCCGTGACACACCATGCATCATTCGCCGAAGAGTTGTCTGGAGAGTTGTCAACCCTCCCAGAGCTCAACGCCTTCCACGATGAGGAAGAACCATATGATCCTAATCATCCCCTGGATCCACCTTTTGGTACGCCGCACACCTTTTCTACTCCCTTGGTCGCCGCGTCAGATGCGTATGTGACAGAAGGGGGAGCTATTTCTGTACCAACTGTCGCACAAGAATTGCAACCCTCACAACACTACGTAGCTCAGCACGTTCTGGGTGACTACTCTGCTTTACCGTTATTGACCGATGCTTTCGGCTCGGAGTTTGTCTCGCAATCTGCTGCTCCTCCAGCTGAAGTTACGTCTCCAATATCTGTGGATGACTACCCTGCTAACTACTGGGATGATATCGAAGACAACCCGAAGAACTTCTACTGCGACGATTTCTTCAATTACTGGAGGGAGAGGTATGTCAACGACGCGCCGCCTTATTACTCCCTTATAAGCGACCTGGCAAGCAAACACAACTCGTTCAAAGTCCAGAGGCCAATGAAAGTCTCTATTGATGAGCTCGGCAAGGAGTACGACGATGTCCAAGGCATACATTGGTCGCGCTTTCGGACCACCAAGGTACAAGCGCGAGAAGTGCGGAGGATGACCTACAGGAATCACAGAAATGTTCCAATTTGTCACAAGAAGATTGGATTCGGCACTCCAGGATACAAAGCCCATTTTCATGATAATATCGTTCCCAGCCCTGATACATATTTCAACTTCCGAGAAATGAACATGAAATACCGGCCTGCATTCTCTCATTTCCAACTCCGCCATAGTCTGTCTGCTTGGTCCAAGAATGCAGTGTTCTACAGTCACCGGCCCGACGACGACGATCTGGACGATGGAACAAAGATAATGTGCTACAACCCAGAGGCAGACACCTCCGAATGCGCCATGAACCTTACCAAACTCACCGACAAGGATGCACCAAAATTAGGTCGAGTGACGACGTTAACAGCAGGTGATGGTGTACTGGTGGCAGGAAGCATCGAAGGGGTCTACGCCATCAAGTCACTGTCTGACACTTTCGAAACCGAGCCCACGACAGGCATCATCACGGAAGACAGCAACTGCAGCACAAACCACATCCACACAATCCTCGACCGGAACAGCGGGCTCCCCCAGGCCATCATTTCCTCCAACGACAAAACGATCCGAACCCTCGACTGCACCACGAACAAATTCACCCGAGCCCACTTTTTCCCATATCAAGTAAACTGCTCAGCCACAAGCCCCGACGGGCGCTTAAGGCTACTCGTAGGCGATGATACCATACCTATTGTCTCAAATGCAGAAACCGGCAAAATCATAGCGGGGCTTCCGAATCACAAAGACTACGGCTTCGCCTGCGCCTGGGCACCAGATGGCATCACAATGGCAACCGGCCACCAAGATGGCCTTGTCCAGGTCTGGGACGCACGGAAAATGAAACAGTCTATCCACACCTTATCAATGGAAATGGGCGGCTGTCGCGCCATGCAGTTCTCACCTTTAGGCAGCGGCAAGCGCGTGCTCGTTCTCGCCGAACCAGCGGATTTCGTGCATGTGGTCGATGCGCAGAGTTACGAGAGCAAGCAGAGCATTGATTTCTTCGGCGAGATTGCAGGGATCAGTATGCCGCCTGATGGGTCGAGGTTGTATATCGCCAACTCGGACAACTCGAACAATTCGAACTCTCACTACGGCGGGCTGATGGAGTTTGAGCGGAGTTGGGATCGGGAGAAGTATGCGCGACCGCCGGCGGAGAGATGTAGTCCCAGCGATGTGGCAAGGGCAGAGCAGATATGGAACAGGGAGGACGAAGACGCAGGGATAATATTTCCAGGTGGGGTATGTTATCCAGACTGTCTCCTCGATCCGGAAAAGCGCCGGAAACGGTTTCGTGAGAGGAGCAAGGGGTATAAGCTTGATATAGCGAGGACCTTTGACTGGCTGAGTGACGATGAGATGGACGAAAGTGAGAGAATTCGGACTTCTGGAGCTGGAAGAGACAGGCAAGGGATAGGATCGGACGAATTGATGCTATGAGACGTTTGGGCTTTCAGTCTTTGACCACGGCAATTTTGGGCTGGAATGGGGAGTACATTCAGGGCAATCAAAATCAAACGTAAATATGGACTTCTATGACGAACTTACGAAGCGAAGGAACATGGCTGGACGGTGCATATGAGGGAAAGGATGGAAAGGATGGGGAGGGTGGAAGGTCATCTTTCTACACCTTTTCGGCTGCTGGGAGTTGTGGCTTACACTCGGATATTTTCTCGGCATGTGAGAGCGCTTGTGCAGCTATCTCGCAGCTATTTGGCTGGTTGGTTGTTGTAGAGATTGCAATTAGATTTTCCTTATGAGGCTGCACATTCGTACTCTTTACTCTTGATTCTTTGTATCCACGCGTTCTTGAACGCTGTCTGATTGAGTGTTGGCAATCTCGTGAGGACTTATTTTGGAATCGTTTCTATTGGAGGAATGCAGCTGGATTTGCTGAAAAATCTTTCCCTAAGTGAATGCGAAATGCACAACGGTAATCTTTTATCCCTCGTAGCAATCTTAGCTCATGCTCTCAAAATCCCATCACTCCTCCCATCCATCCCATCAATACCCCCTCTTCCTATCAACAACATTGATCATCCCCTCGCCCTTCTCCCTCTTATCAAGGTTAACCTCCAGCACTTGAAACGCTCGGTCAACATATGCAGCGCCCAATCCACTAATGTGCGGCGTAATGATGCAATTGGGTGCATCCCACAGCGGATCGTCTTTTGGCAAGGGTTCCGGATCCGTGACATCCAGCGCCGCTCCTCGAAGGCCGCCGCCACCGTCTCCGCCATCGAGGGGATCGTTGTCTTTGTATCTCCTCAGCGAGTCGATCAGGTCGGATTGTTGGAGTATCTGCCCGCGGGAGATGTTGGAGATGAACGCGTTTCGCTTGCCGAGGATTTCGAATTCGGGTGCGGCGAGGAAGTGCGTTGTTTGTTTTGTTAGAGGGACGCTGACGAGGAGGTGGTCGATGTCCTGTGCCAGGAAATTGTGCAAGCTCTTCTTATCCAGCCCACTGTACCATGCGCTGGGTATGGAACCATCTGCATCCCCCGTCCCGGGCACAATAAACCCCTTATCGTGTTTCGACTCTGGCGTCGTCCGTGGAGATGCAGTGTACGCAATCACATCCATTCCCATCGCCTTCCCTACCCGCGCTACCTGCCGGCCTATCGATCCGTAGCCTAGCACCGCGAGTCGCTGTCCAGCTTTATCTTTCAGCGAATTCAATGTCTTTGCGTGCGTCCCCTTGCCCCAATTGTGATCTACTTGCCATTGATGTAGGAGGGAGTAGTGGTGCGAATGGGCGAGCATGGTTAGGATTACCCATTCGGCGATTTGGGGGCCGTGGATTCCGGAGCTGGTCGTAAGGGGAATAGAGGTGTTGGTGTAAATGGGCGAGTGGGATATGTGATTAGTCCCGGCGGAGAAGAAATGAATTAATTCTGCGTGGAAACGTGAGCCAGATCCAATAGCGAGGGTGAGATTAAGTACCGAGTTTAGGGCAGTCTTCGCGGGATGGAGGCAGTGCGGAGAGGGTCACAAGAATTGTAGCATTGTTGTAGATTTCTATCAGAAATCGTAATTATAAGCAAGTGGTTCCCATTGATCACTAATAGGAAAACGGACAGAGAGGGAGACCTTTGGGTATATCCTCCTGGCCCTTCCATGGCGTATCTGTGAACAACAAGCTCTTGAATGTGATCTTGATATTGGGGTGGTTCTTCTTGATTCTATCGAATGCCTCTGTGGGCTCTTGAAAGGGCAATATTACCAGGAGGTTCTCAGACTTTGACTCTGGACCACCGCCCATGCTGGGCAGAGAGGAAGCTATTTTGGCGAGACGTGTGGTCGCAATTGCGAATGTATGGTGCAATGAATAGTTTGGGGCAATTGAATGGCGATTAAAGCTTGAACATAAGCAACTTATGACTCTGTATAATTGACATGATAAAGTTGTCGTTCTCGAAAGGGCAGGTGAAGGTTGCTCGGCAAAGCGCGGATGCTATGCGTGGACGACGATAACACGCTGTTCGTAACCCTAACCCTGATCCTAGGATGCGGAAGACGCGAAAGGGACAACTTAATCTGTATTATGTGCATGATATACGTTGTAGACCGCAATTGCAATCGTGTATATTATTCCATTGTGTTGTCTCCAACACTTCGCCACCATGTAAAATGTTCTCTGTTTGTTCATTCTGTATCCCTTATTATCTTTCCAGAAAATTCCCCCTTCTGTATCGCCCCTCAGGCATCCTCGTGTGTTTCCCTAAGAAACTCCGCTTATATATCAGTCAACCTCATAGCAATCCAAAAAGTGTCTCTAGTCGTAATAACCATCGCATTAAAGCACCCACAAACCCCCTTCTCGAATGAACCATCATAGCATTCGCAACCGCCACTACAAACGCTCTCGGCACCTCCCCATACTCACTGAAAATATCTACCCTGAAAGCACCCATGTCAAAAGTCGACGAGCTTTGATGGAACTCGTAGTCCGCCATTGTCAATGCGTCGAGGGCGAGTTGGGACCAGAGGTAGCCGAGGGCTTGGAGACACGCCAGCTTTGGACAAAGGCTTGATACGCGTAGTAGTGCACGGTCCAGGAGTTGGCGAGATAATTAATATGGATACGGCATTTGTGGCTTGTGGCCGTGGTAGAGAGTGAGGATGACTTGAAATTGGATGAGCGCTGAAATTTTGGGATCGAGGGAGATGATGGCGGAGAAGTCGCGCTTGGTGCGAGATGGGAGATTTGAGAGGATGGTAGAGCGCCGCTCCGAAGTGTTGGTGTCGCAAAGGTGACCGACAGACTAAAAAAAGTACTGCAAACAAGTAATGTTATCTTTGGGGCTCGAAGACGCATCATGCAGCTGGGACGATAAAGCTATGTAATTTTCTTGTTGATCTTTACTTGAGTCTCTGCATTGACCTCCCTGAGGCCTTTTGATATAGCATGCCTCAACGATCGTGTTCACAACGAGAGAATGAATGACGACAGAGCTCGCAGACCCATGATACAAACTAGAAAACTATCCTTGACCACAAGCTATGCACATTAGCCACCCATCGCGGTGGCATATTGTAGCTGTGCACATCACAGATGCGACTCGGAGATTTCTCACATTGAAGACACATGCGCTTCCTTCTGCGGATACGGAGAAGGAAACTACTGGTCGACAACGCGGATCTTGGTGTCAGAACTTGCGAGGTGCGTCCGTTTGAGCACGATGTTTGGTAGTGTGATGGACTTCTCATGCGTTCTGGGCCTTTTTTCATCGTTGAAGATGCGTCCTGGCACGTATCAGATTGACAATTTCGATGTTGACGGGTACCTCGAAAGTCTAAAGCTGCGTTTGTTGAAAGGATGGTTTGCACAATTCATGCATGTATATTTCACGAGACTGAAGAGAATTCTCTTGCAGCAACGTCATGACAACTAGAACTCTGCTATCTTGGCGATGTGGCTGATGGGATATACATCCATGCTTGCTCTTTTTCCTACCGACAATTCATGCAGATGGCGTGTCTTCTTGATCCGGGAAAGTTGAATCGTAGCTTTGACACGAACTGTGCATGTCGCTATAGAGGACTCCTTAAGTTCGTGAAAGTTGCTTGTCGCCAGTTGACCAAGGATTCCAATTATAGAAGACATATGCTGGCATCTATTACTCTTTCCTCCTCTCACAAGAAAGGTGTTCTAATTATTTTGGAATGGTTTTCACGGATCATACGACTAGAGATCAGATGTTAGTAGTGGCTCTGGTCCCTTCTACCAACTAGATATGGAGTTATAGAGGGTCAGAGGAAGACCCTGGCTGAGACACGCGATTAGAGATTAGAGATTAAAACCTTGCTGCCTGAAAGGCCCTTATGAATCGGGGGTTTTATGAGAAGAGCAAGTGACTAACAAGGAAGAAGACCGAGAACCCCCATCAAGGCGACCACAGGCGCAGATACCTTGTAATAATCGCCTTTTCCCTATCGTGGTAGTAGCAATCGCCATTATCTGGCCATGATCAGTGCCACAATGTTGGCTGATCGTAAGCATGAGAAGGGAGCTCTTGGTCCTGACTCCACAGGCTTTTTGAAGTTTCGTTGGCTGCAAGTGAGCATCCATAATAGATTTGAATCAGTGCAGGAGCATTCGAGCGACGCCCAGTCCGGCGGTAAATGAAAGACCGCCCTCTCAAGCATGCTGTCGGAAACGAAGGAAGCGGATCGGAATATCCTTCCCACGAGGCCCCCTGAATGCTTAAACAAGCCGGTCGGCTGTATTATTCTGATGATTCTTCGCTTTGACCCGCTGCCACCAGCGTGGCCTGCCAAGCCCGCTGGAAATAAAGGCGGGAAGTATGTTGTATGAGTGGGGAGAAAAAAATGCCATTTCAATTGAAGGATCTGTGAGCGATCGGAAAGGAGATCAGGTTCCGCTGCCCCCACGAGTCCTGTTAATGCTGATAGACTGGTATTAGCTATGGTGTACGTGAGTCTGACAGAACCCTATATGCGGGAAAAGTCAAAAATCACTGTTGATATCAACCACCTCTGACTAGAGCAAGATTTGGCGGAGTGCGTTTTCTTGCTTTTCTCTATAGTCGGAATGCCAGAAAGAAATCCATGTACGAAATAAAATGCTTGCCACATCGCATCAAATCTAAGATGCCAGATGCAGAATTATAGACTTAGTAGACAAGACTGTTGCTTTTCTCTATTATGAGACCGCTAAAGGGGGGAGGGGCGCATGCACGACACAGATGGCTTGCTAGATTGCGTCAAATCAAAATACCTCCCAAACAGCACTGTTATTGCAAAGTGTTCTCCAACTCCACCACTTCCTTGAAATCACTCGCGAATTTCATTCCCTCTGCCTTGGTGACTGGAGGCAGCGGCCTCCTGGCGACTCCTCCATAACCGAAGTAGGTGTCCAGCGCACTCTTCGTGCCCACTATGCCTCCCGAGATGGCCGCCCAGTCACCGCGTGCCACAACCGCTTGCAGCTTTTTGGCCTCTGCAAGTTTGCCAGCAGCGTAGAGGTCGATTATTTTGACACAAACTTTTGGTACAACATTTCCGACACCACAGATCACGCCTGAGCCGCCAACGATGAGGGTTTGGAGCGTGAAATCTGCAGAGCCACCCATGCACATGAAGCCTGACCCTTCGTCTGCGGAAGTAGAAGCATCGGTAGCTGCCGCGATGCGAGCGAGTTTGCCAGTGTTGCCGCAGGTGAGTTTGCAGCCGACGATGTTAGGTTGTTTCGCCAATTCGTTGATGTTGTCCGAGGAGAGGTCGATACCGTTCACGGCTGCCGGATAGTTGTAGATTATGATGGGAATGGGCGAGGCGTCTGCGACGTCATTGAAGAACTCGATGACGGTACCTGGTTTGTGCGACGGTTTGTAGTATGATGGGGGAAGGACGAGGGCGTAGTCTCCGCCGCAGGCGAGAGCTTCTTGGCAGAGCTCGATTGTTTCGCGGGTCGATTGGGCTCCGCAGCCAACGATTACCGGCATGGAATGGAAGCCAGCATCGTTCAAAGCTTGGCGTGTGGTTCTGGTGACCTGCTGTCGTTCTTGGTGGGAAAGGTGGACAGCCTCGCCGTTCGAGCCTTGTGTTGCTATGCCGGCTACGCCTGCTCTTGCAAGCCTCACTGCGTGCTTTGCCACTGTCACAAGATCAAGATCTTCGTTATCCTTGAAAAATGCCACCGTTGGCACATAGACGCCAGGTCTTAGTGGTCTCATTGTGTGGATGTTCTCAACCGAGGAGGCAGCCGTACTTTTGAGGGATTCGCTTGAGTGAGAGTAAAGGGAATCGGCAGCACCGGTTGGCGGCGTAGCATGAGATAGAGAAGACATTTCAGGAAAATCTTGGTGGAAACTGCCTACAGGTGAAGTAGTCTTATATGGAGACATTATGTATGGAGGAGATAAGGCAGAAGCTTGAGCGCTCCAGCAGGCAGGGATGAGTGAAGAGTAGAGTTCAACGAGACGAGGGAACTAGACTCGATGACAGCTAGAAAGTGGAGGCTTACCATGAAGTTAAGTAGTCTTTTCGGGGAATCTGCGTAACCAAGATCAGCAACAAAGGTCCAAGCGCTTGGATCAAATCCTGAACGTGGGGGTCCAACATATCAAGTTGAGATGGAATTGGTCTGGTGGAGCTGGAGGAGCGCGGTAAGCTGAGTGATCATGCTTTAAGAAAGAAGGGGAAGGGATACATTCGGCACCGAATGCGGAGCAAAGGCCGGGGAAATTTCCCTGCACATCGTCATCCCGCTGAAAGGCACATGATCCCTACATGACCTGTCCACGGAAAAGAAAAAGGCCCAGATCACCTGTCTACCCCACACAGATCAACCGAGTCCCCACGTTCCTCGTCCATGAAAATTTTGAGCAGTAGTAAAAAGCTGCGCAATTATGTCCTGATGATCCTGATGCATTTTCACGTCCGGAGAATTCATAGCTAAAGGAGCGGGTACCTGCAAAGTCCAGCGGGTATGGCCAGATGGGGGCCCATGGCTTCACTAATGATGCTGGGCTCGGGAACATTGTCTCCTTTTCAGGTAAGTAGGGATCCTGCAAATCCAAAGGTCTGATACGTGCCTCGACTTCCGGTTTGGCGGGCTCCCACATTTCTAAGCGTGGGGGTTGGAGCGGGCGGTTCCGCTGGCACTTGGGGCTAATTGTTGGACCGCCACCTGTACCTTAAGATGATCTTGGGGCGATACCTTGAAAAGGGATTTCGACTATAGAAGATCGCCTTGGAACAGCCGCGTGACCCTTCGATCAGCAATACAGCCATAGGTCTGAAGTCTGAGCGTATGTTGTGATAACTCTGGGCTCAGGAAGAGTCTGTCCGGAATTCTGGGAAATTGCCTTGTGATGCAGCGCTGTACCGCAAGATAGTCAAGGCTTGGTGATGAAGGTAACGACTGCCAGAAAGTGTAACGAGTCGTCGAGTTCACCAACGAGTCCTACACAGACGAGAGACGAAGGCCATAATCCATGGCTGAGACATTTCGCCAGCGCATCAACAATTATTCGGCGTATACTGACAGGTGCGTCTTATCAAATGGCTGAATTTTCTTCGGCCATGCAGCAATGAATCGTCTGCGGCAGTACCCCCTAAACAGGAGGTACTCGATGCGCGCCTCAGCAAAACCTCTGACAAGCCAGACTGGAGAGGCCGTCATTTGCCACCGAGTGTGAATGGAATCCCACCCCCATAAGAGTGAAAAAGAGCTGTGCATTGAATCTGTTGGGACGAAAATCGGCCGTTTCGAGAATCGCATCGATGCACGAGCCAACCGGAAACTCCTTAGATTTTAGCCGCGGAATGACCTGCATGATTGTGTGCATGTTCGCGTGGCAGCCACTGAGCATTAGGTGCATAGACAGGCGTCCGAGCTCCTTCCCCGCAAATCGCTAAAAAGGTCTGCCTCGGATCCCTTTGCACATAGCCGGGATTAGTAACAGCTAGTGACTAATTAGTCACCTGGATAACTAAGCAGTTAACGGCAGGGCGAGGCGCTCTGAGATATTCGATCTCTCGTGGGCCCTGTCAAAGACTAACACACAAGCTCGTCGATGCACGCACCTTTGCTACGTCTGAGTGTAAGAGAAGTTGATGACTCATTTGACTGCTGGATTCTCTAAATTTGTGGGTCATTTTGAGAATCCGCCTGACCTTGTCGTCGTCGTCGTAACATCTCTGCCAGCGGAACGTCGTCTCTGTCGTAGAACTCGACTCCTTCATCAACCCCGAAGTCATCCAACCTGTCGCCATCCAAGTCTCGCCAACCTTCTGCTCCTTCATCTGAAGTCCTGGAGTTTGGTAACTTGTAGTCGTAGTCGCAGTCGGGAGACTCGTCATGCTGATCACTGTCACGATAGCGTCTCCCCAATGGCAGCCCGCACTTTCTAGAGAAATGCCTGTGCTCCAAGCGCTTTAGATCTTCCCATTGCCGTTGACGAAACGCACTGACCCGCTCCTGGTCTGGCGCCAACTCTTCTTCGCGAGTGAATGGGTTTTCGTCCGGTCGACTTTGAAATTTCTGCATTCGGTCAGGATCGGGAGGAGGCCATGAGAGGGATGCATCTTTCATAGTTGTCAGTAGTATCAAATCAACGTATGATCTACGTACCTTCAAATCCATTGATATCAAATTTCAAGCCCGATTTGTTCGAAGGAGTGGCAGCGAACGGCCACAGCCATAGTAGAGGAGTCCCGCCCATCCCCTGTCTAATATTCTGGTATATCCCAATGTCGTAGGGGAATTCTTGCTTCCTGATTCTGATCCTCATGCCGTCGGGACCGTCGAGGTATCCCCCTCTTGCTCGCGCACGTCGTACAAGCGTCTCGTGTCTTTCGATCTCCCATCCTTCAATTGTGGTAAAATTACCACCCAAGCACCAAATGTTGCGTGCCAAGAGGATACCAAGAGCGAAAAGTGTGACCGAGTTGACAATCAGGAAGATAAACAAAAATACCATCTGCGCAGGCGTTGGGCCTAGATACTAAGCATGCAAGTTGAGCTGAAGTGCTGGCAAGCTTGGCTGGTCACTTACAATTGGAAGGTTGCGTTCTGACCAAACCACAGCCGCCCTAATGAAAAGAAGATACTCAAGGTAGAACATTGAGGCAACTGAATAACAAAGAAAGCGGAAGAAGTGAGGGAAGGTACGATGAGAGACACAATTTATGGTCCATGGGCAATGATGATCCATCTTCGGAATGCATCTCTGACAGACTTTACAGTGATGTGCTCGTGGTGGCTTGTACGTCTCACACTTTCGGCACCATCTCTGCTTCTGCTTGGATAATCCCCCACCTTCAGACGCTGCGGCAATCGTCGGCCAATTCGACGGCACCGAGCCAGGATTCGTGAAGCATGCTCGAACGTACGTGATCCAGACGCACGCTACGAGCACGTTGAAGATGAGGGTCTGCTTTTGTTTGAGTGGGTGTGGTTCAAGATTGGGGAAGAGGAATTGACTGCCGTATGCCAGGAATGATATCAGGGCGACGACTCCTGGAAACGCCAGGCGCTCTAGAGCACTTTGAGGCATCGGTACATTAAGACACGAGTCATGGGAGTGGAAGATGAAGAGAAAAGGTCACTGTATTTATGTAAGACACGCGTCTTCAGCGCGTAGCGGCAATTTGGCGCTAGCACTCTTCTCCGCCATCTTTCTCGCTCTTCGCTCTCATAGTTGAGAAATCTCACAGACTTCAATTCTTGCCTTCTATCTCTCCCATGTCATCAAGAGTATCCTAGCAATAATGTAGTACTGCTCATGTATTTACGGTCGTTTGAGAACGCGTCGTGAAAACATCTTTCCTTGGCTTGGGATGTCTATCTTACATTATCCAACTGGAAATACATTCAACTGATCTCCATATACGGATTATGAGGGACAGTAAGGCGTCTAGATTGTTTGTGCTATAGGAACGTGGATTGGCAGAATGCCGATTGCAGCACTTCCTCCGAGCACTGTCAGTGCTATTGGTTCAACGCAAGCGCTTACAGACTCTGCTTCGCTGGTGAAAGAGCTCATCGACAATGCTATCGATGCTCGGGCTACTGTGATTTCTATCGAGATATCTGCAAACACCCTAGATGATATCCGAGTCAAGGATAACGGCCATGGCATCCCTCCTGAAGATAGGCCTCTCATGTGTACAAGGCATTGCACCAGTAAGATCAGAGATCTTGAGGATCTGCAAAACATGGGCGGCCGCTCTCTAGGCTTTAGAGGTGAAGCATTGGCAAGTGCCGCAGAAATGAGCGGATGCCTGACCATTTCGACAAGGATCGAAGGGGAGCCAACCGCTGCAGAGATTCTCTTCAACCGCCGAGGCCAAATCTCAAGGTACGATCATGGATGATATTCAAATTTCCGCTGACGTAGGCTCAGTGAAAAGCGCACCTCTCTCCCAGTGGGGACAACTGTGCGAGTCGAGAAGTTTCTTGAGACTCTGCCTGTGCGCAAACAGACTGCCCTGAAAACCTCAGTCAAGGTCCTTACAAAGATAAAACGGACCTTGCAGGCAGACGCTCTTGCACGACCCCATTTAGGCTTCTCTTTCAAGATACTGAAAGCCAAGAATGACAAAGACAGTTGGAAGTACCCGAAGAAAGGACAGACCAGCGATTCAAGGATCACTGCGTCTCCAATCACTGCCGCCACAGAGATGTTCGGGCAGAAAGTGATTGACCATTGCCAGTGGGCATCTTCGAGTTGGTCCAGTGCTGGAGAAGAAATTAGAGGACTCCCGGAAGGCTTTGAGATCGGTGCCAACCAGACCGAGGCGTACACCTTCGAAGCTGTACTTGCCAGACAAAATGGCGGTAGGCTTGGCTCCCCCCGTGGAACGATTACTGTTTGCTGATCCATTACTGCGCAGATGCATCGGTCATCAGCAACATGGGCCAATTTATCTCTTTGGATTCAAGAGCAATGTCTCTAAGAGGGACCTTCAGACAGATCATCTCTCGCTACAAATCTGGTCTACGCTCGGCCAGCGCCAACGACGAAGGATCAAAGGTTGTGGATCCCTTTCTATGCATGAACATCATTTGTCCGGAAGGAAGCTATGACGTAAATGTTGAACCTGCCAAGGACGACGTCTTGTTCGCAAATCCTGATCTGGTCCTTCGGCTAGTGGAGAAATTCTTCAAGAGCATTTACGGAGAACCTCATTCGGATTTGCCTGAAGCCCGAAACCCGCCCACGCCCAAGGCCCACGGCATCGACCTAATGCTCGCAAGGAAAAGGACCCCGGTCAAGGAAGCTTCACCCGTACCTCACCTGCCAGCAAGGTCTATATCCGTACAAATGTCTCACGATCATCCTGTGCGGACTCCGTTGAATCCTCAGGACTCTTACAGTCGGCATGCCGGTCTCTGCTCTCAGTCAGGCAGCCATGCTTCTGGAACTACAAGTCCCATTGCGACGCATTTAAGCACCCCCATGCGAGACAAGGATCTTTTCAACAACTGCACCTTCGCGAACAACCTCTCGTCCTCGATCTTACCAGAGCCTAGTGGTGAGCTCAATGGTGAAGCCTTGTTACCTTCCCAACCCTCGAAGAACTACACTTGGAAGTCATCCATGTATGCTGAAGATGACAATGACATGGAGATGGATAACGCCATAGAAGATGAAGCTACTTTACAGAGCGTGCATGTATCTAATCCATGGGTCATGTCCAAGCTCAATGCGCCGTTCCGTCCGCCAAAATCAGTCCACCAAGAGCAAGGACGGATTTACCAGTTACCCACTCCAGGGCGACAAAAAGGTGATGTCGATCCACAAGCTGACGTGTCTTCGGACGATTTGATAGACCAATTCACTACTATGGGACCAGACCTACCCATCCTAGGACAATCCGGACACCAAGTTCGTATAGACAGGGACCCTTTCTATATGTCGCCCTGTCCATTTCCATTCCCGCAAAAAGCTCGTGGACCGCGCCAATTTACCAAAACACCTACTAGATCAAATGCGTCGAACGGGGAGCGTTATGGGGGCGGTGCTCTCGACACCTGGGTACAGAGATCCCTCAATAGCACTGCAGAGCCTTTTGGCCAGGACTCAGCCACAGAAGCAGACATTGAGCCCGAAGGCTTTCAACGTCGAGGAGAATTCGTATCTGCTCGATCGCTTCCACAGGGCACCGCTCTAGGCGAGATCCCAGACGCTTCTCAGAGGCCTCGAAGAAGACCCGCACCGTGGACGCAGCAGCAAGGGGTGGTCCCGAAGCCATTTATCTCTCCAGTAAATGATCCGGAGCGTGTATGGTTTGACACGGGCGATAAGCCTAAAAGGAAGCATCCTCAGCACACACGTCGGAGAGAAGAACCCCAAATCGGTACACTCATGCTCCGTGACGAGGGAATCGACGACACTCAGATCCAACTCTCAGCCTCCTCCCGACAAACAGTGCATCCGGACCTGGCACTTACACTGGACTACGAAGCCCGTAAGCGAAGAGCGGAACTTCAGTACAGGGAAAGATTGCGTCAACAAGCCGCTATTGAGACCAGAGAAGCCAAGACCGCAGCAGCAGTACCGAACGCTAAAATCTCTCCATACAAGAACCGCCAAAACAAAGCCATAGCCGCCCTCCACAACGATGACCATGCATCGGAAGAAATCCCCCTCTCTGGAAACACCCATATCTTCGAAGCTGACGACCCACGAGCCTACCTACTTAGAGAACAGCAGCGCGAAGCCGTGCAACTACAAGCTGGACCCAACGGATCGAGGCCGAAGCGTCGAAAAACCACCTTACTTCCTTTCGAGTCCATGCGTGAGGCCAACCACATCCGCGATCTGACCCTACCTATGAAGTTCTCAAGCCTGCACATTGAGCAGATGGTTGAGAAAAGCGCTCAGCACGACGACTATGCCTGTGACGGCCAGGATGTAGAAGCTTTTTCATCGCTATCCACGCAGGAAGTCAAGAGCTGGGAAGAGAAGCTGAAAGAGCTGGTGAGGGCGAGTTATCGAATCGAAGGCATGACACCTGAGGAAGAGATGGATGGTAGACTTGATGTCGACCTAGTGACTATCCTACAAGAGTATGCGGCCGAGACTGCTCAGTTGGAGGCAGAGGAACAGAACTCGCTGGAAGCTCAGGTTTCGGAGGCACAAGCGGTGGTGATCGATGACTAGGTGTGGTAGAAATATGTTGCATCTGCTTCAGCGCTTGGATTACGCTGCTTGGTGACGAACCTGACGTTGGCAATCTGCTTATCTGGGACGAAAGACCCTTCTTTGACTTGCTAAGGCTTGGTTGGGCTGGACGGGGTTTGGTGATCATGTTTAACGTCTAATCGTAGCACCTAACTAAGCCAAGCTTAGTAGTGGCCACCCGAGTGTCGCGCCTAGCCGAGTGACGCAAATCTTCAAAATATCACCCCCTAACTTGCGAAAATCACTAACCCCCCCATAATGGATCAATCCTATTCAGCTATTGAGTCAAGGATGGATAACGCCATGACCTTTATTAACGAAAATCCTGACGTCTCTACTGCCCGGGTTACGCGCGATTTCGATATTCCCCCTAGGCGTCTACAGCGGCGGGTTTAAACAGGCTACTCTAGGAAAATATCTACACCTAATAGTATAGCGCTCGCCCCGGCCCAGGAATTTACTATTATCGAGTTTATTAAGCTACACGACTTATTCGATATATTAATAAGGCTAGGGGTACTCCGGGGGTATATAGATTTTATTTTTATAAAAAGTAGATCTTAGAGAAGAGTTAGTCGGTATTAACCGACTAAATTTATTAAAAGGTACCCTAAACTATATAAATATAAATAAACGCCTCTTTTAGTAGATAGAAAAAACGCTTATAAACCAGAGGATATACTAGGATACTTTAGATACTTCTAACGCGTACGTTTTAAACTCGGGGTAATAAATAAAAATATATAGAATATAGACGAAATAGACTTTAAGATTAGGGTTAAAAAGGGCTATTAAATCGTCTTTATATATACGACGAAATAACTACGTATACACGACTTTAATAATAGGGATTATATTACCGCCGCCGAGTATATTAATAACGGTGGAATTTCTATAACACCGTTTATTATTCTAAATAGAAAATTAATTCTATATAAATAGGTTAATAACGAGTTACCGGGGGTTACTAAACTCGCGGTTAATAACTCTAGCTACTTAAATAATACTTTAAGACTTATATAATTATATTATTTTAAAGAGTAGAGCCGTAAGACCTAAAAGAGTAAATAAAGAATCTTTATTATAAACGGATTCGGATCCTATTTAACGTAGGAATTCTTCTATTATACTATAAAGTATAATATTCGATTATTCTAGTTACTGGCCTATTCTACTTATTTTAGCTAGTTACTCGACGTCGGTTATTTTCAACCTTTTAAATACTATTACTAAGAAGCTTAATACGGTTATACCGATCTTACTATACTAGGTATTAATTCCTTGACACCGAAGGCTACTTACTATTCTAGTTCGTTAGCAACGAACACCTAGTTAATTAATTAATTATTACTACTAAATATATACTATAACTTTATCAATTAGTAGTAACGGCGATTATACGTCCTAATAAATACTATACCACGCCTACTAGACGTTCGATCCACTAGTTATATAGTAGTACTAATAGTTAAACTAAAATTATTCGATAACGTCCTTTTATCCGTACCCCGTCTCCTCTACTAGTTCGTTTCGGTAGAATAGAATATAACTTATATAATAATCTCGTTAGAATAGAATACTACCTCCTTTTTCTCTACTAAAGTAGATAGCTCTACTATACTAAGGCCTACTATAATAATACTAAGATTATAAATACTATACTTCGGTATACTATACCTAGTTATCTAGTATAATTATAGAAACCTTCCGCTACGACGTACTAGTCTACTAAAGTAGGTATTATTATAACTACGTCTTTAGTTTTAACGAATCTATTATATAATTCGCCTAGAACCGTATTATACCTTTAATAAAATCGGTTAAGTATCGACTTTCCTTAAAGAGGAGAAGCGCCGTTAAGATAACCTAAAGTCGTACTAGGTTTAACTTTATTTAAGTTTTTATATATTACTATTTCTTATATAAAATCTATATACGGTTATTCGTTATATTCTATCTACCTATAAAAATATTAAGCGTTCTATCTTTAAAGTCGAAAAAATAAATAAAAATTAATTCGTCTTTAATAAAAGTAAATTATAAAGAATTATTAATTTATTAACCCTTAACTTTCCTACTTTTATAAGATTATTACCGTAGCGTCTAATAATATCGCCAGCCGTAATACCGTGGTCTTAGTATTCTAGCTCGACGAATTTATATAGTCGGGCTACGCTTTCGCCGGCGAGGTCGACGATATTACTCGTTATATTATTAATTATTTTATTCGGCGGAATTTCCGGCCTATTTAACCCCTTCGTAGTCTTAATCCTCGAGAGTAACGAGTATAGTTAAAGTCTACTAAGGTACCGAGCTAGCTAAGTAATAAATTATTAATATTATTATTTTCCGTGCCGCTATAATACGCTTTTAAGCTAGTATTTAAGCGACTCGATAATCTCTTAAGGTACCGGCGTTAACCGAGAATATACCTCCTTCGTCCCCGCCGAGCTCTAGGTAAACGCCTTCTTCGTTATTACTATATTCGATATCGTTATTAAGATATTCTACTAGATAGACCTCCGTAGAAAAAGTAATCTACTAAAGACCCCTCGGACCTAATTAACGACCGTAGTAGTCCTCGACTATAGCGAATACGGGCTTTAATAAAATATAGCTAGTAGAGCTACGTAATTTTATCGTAAATTTTATAATAATACCTTTAGTAGGCCCTTTTAGACTATTAGGACTCTAAGGCCTATAAAGTCCCTAAAGCGATAATACTACTTTATCGAAATAAAATATAACTAACCTCGGATTCTTCGACTTTATATATAATAGTAAATCTGCTAGTATAGGGTCTAATCTCGAGTATACTAGTAAAGAAACTTATTTCCGCGATATATATTTATTTATCGAGCGAGCTAAGGACCTAATAATTATTAAAAATACTATAGTATATAAGAATCTCTAGACTTACCTCCGCGGTACTATTTTAGAATAGTATACTACTAAGCTTTTAGATACTAAAAAGAGACTATCGAAATATAATACTACCGATACTAATATTACGGAATAGACCTAGTTATTAACGGGAAGGTTTAAGGAACCTTCGAATATAATTATTAATACTATCCTTAAAGAACGTTACTCTATTAGAGATACTAGTAGCCGTCGTAAACCGCGTGAATATATATAGAAGATTTTAAGGTCTATTAAAGATACGGGAATATCACTACTATAAAATCAGTTTAATATTATCTATAACGGAATTAACCTCGAACTACGGCGTAATATTAAGAGGCCCGATAATAATACTATTATTAATAACTTTCTAACGAGCCTCGATAACTATAAATATAAGTAGTAGGCTCTAGTATCTAGAAAGTTAGATAAATATAATCGATCGGTTCTATTAAACCGTAATAATAATAATAGTAGCTACGGACAGCGTTAGCCTTAATAGTATAGTTAATATTAGAACTTTCGTTAACCTTTCATTCTTTACCGTCCTACCGAAGGCTTTAGATCTTTATATAACGGTCCGCCTCCTTATAAAAATAATAATACTTCCTACGGAAATAACTTATATAAGTTATTTTCTTCTTCTTCTTCGTCTTTCTAACCGTAATAAAGTAATATTTATTAATAATAATAATAATAGAATCCTAACTACCTATAGCCTCCCGGAAAATAACTATAAATAATAAACGGAAACTTAAATCCGTTATTTAGGTAGAAGATATTCCCTTTTAAATACTAAAACTAAGGCTCCGGAGTAAGAAGAAGTTTTAATAAAAATCCTTTTAAGAAACCCTTTTCGATTTAAAGAGCCTATTATACTAAAGACTAGGAAACTACTAAGGACGTTAACTACGACGAAGATTAATCGGTAGAATCCTTCCGCTAGACTAAAAACCTTTATAACGAAAATTAAGGAAGCTACTATAATAACTAAGAAAATATTTTCTACTAAGGTACTACGTAGGTTAATAAATATCTTAACGATACTATCGATTTAGAGTAACCTTATAATAAGATAATTAATAATCTTTTCGTCGGCCAATATACTATTAAAGTAATCGATACGACTAGTAAAATAATATACCGCTTATATAAATAATCCTTCTCTTCAAATAATAAATTATATATATATATCCGGCTTTACCGAAATCCTACTCTATTAAAGTCTACTATATCTTCCGCCTTAACGAATTCCGCTTTATTAACTTCCGCTCTACTAGATATTACCTTCTCGGCGAAGTAGGTTATTAAATCGATATCTACTAATAAACCTACTCGCGGTTATATATTTCGTAATTACCGCTATACTATTATTAAGGTCTCCGTAGAATTAGACGGTTAACTCTACGAATTTTACTTCGATATTAAATATACTATAAACTTTATAAACCGGTAGTTCTTTATAAAGTTTACGGAATTTAACTTATAAATTAAAGTCCGTAAAATACCTACTACCATAAAAGTCCGTGGCTTAGGATCGAATAACTACGATATTAATAAATTCGTTATTATCTTTATATATATTCCCGGTAAGGACGATAAGATCGCCTTAATTACTAGGGAACTATATATTATCGATAACCTATTTACTAGAGTTCTAATAAATATCGATATTATAAAGTTAGAAGGAATTATAATTAATACCGGTAGAGATCTCGTTATTATTATATCTTATAGTAACCTCTAGATCCTTATTTCTATAATCACGAAGAGTACTAGAATAAACGTAATTATAATTAATAGATTCCGCTATACCGTACCAGTACATTCAGATATAACTATTATAATTAAATCTATAAAATTAAATCTACCCTAAGATCGTGATTTACTATTTAAACCTTCTCAGCTTAATATATTAATAATAACCGCGTATATCGTTAACTACGATATAGACAGAATTATAGTTCGGAATAACACCGATCTATTAATAATTATTAGCCGATATACTAGACTAGGGAAAGTTATTAAATATAAAGTAACTAAATACTTTTAAGTTAATACCTTATATACTAATTTAACTATAAGGCCACCGAAGACTTCAGCGTCGAAACTTTTAATTAAGTCCTACTTTAAGGCCGGACTAGTTATAATAATAGTCTTTAATATAATAATAACTCCCCGTATATCTAATTCGATAGTATCGAATATTATTTATCCGAGTCTTATAACTTCTAATTTAACGTTTACTCTACTAAATTCATTTACTTTATAAGAGGCTTCCGTAGCGCCGAAATAAATATTACTAAAACCTTCGGTAGTACCGAACGTCTTATTTTAACCAAAGATACTATACCCTATAGGTACTACGATCTACGGGAACGATACTTCCGCCTTTATAATTACCGACGTTATCGATTCGTTTCTAGATCTATAGAAAGATACTAGGAACGTAGCGAATATCCCGGAATCCAAAAAAATAAAGATTTCTTTTATTAATAATTAAAAAGAGCTTTATAAAGCTGGTTAAGCTCGTATTTATCTATTAGGGAAGTATAATAAAGAGGTTATTAATAACGCCTTTAATAAACTATACTAGTAGAGCCGAATAAAATAGATTACTACGACGATACCGTTTTCTTTCCCTTATTTCGTCGTATAGAAAGATACCGCCTCCGGTCCTAAAGAATATATAGTTATCGATATTAAGGCCCTTAATAAAATTATAATATTAGATATATATCCGGTCCCTATCTAAACTAAGATCTTAATACTTCTACTAAATACTACGTATATTTCGACTATTAATATAATAGCCTTTTTCTACTAATAATAGGTAAAGCGATATTATCGATACCGCTTTATAGTAGTAACGCACCGTAGTTAAAAGACCTTTAACGTACTAGTAATAAGGTACCGAAACTCTCCGGCCTATATCTAATATATAATTAACCGTATACTTCGGCCGTACCGAAAATTCTACCGTATATACGTCGATGATATCGTTATCTTTTCTACTTCGTTAGTAGAGTATATCGAATACTTAATACTAGTATTCCAGGCTCTATTAAATATGAATATCTATATTTCTACTAAGAAATCCTTCTTTAGTTATCCTTCCGTATAGCTACTAGGCTAATATATCGACGCTCTAGGCCTTACTATAGTTAAGAATAAATTAATAATTATACGGAATCTTTAGTTTCCCCGAATATTATAGGTATTAAAGTGGTATCTTAGAATAATAAGTTACCTAAAGTAGTATATTTCGTACTACGCGGTAATAATCAAGCCTCTATAAGACCGTAAGATATTATTAAATTAATATTATCGAAATTTATAGGGTAAGAGTATACGGGGTAATACTCGTAAATCTATAATGAAGAGAACTCTCGTCGATACGCCTACGCCGACGGAGTTTAACGCTTATAAGTATTTATAAAAGCTCTTCGCTAGTCCTATTATACTATATTATACTAATCTAAAGAGACTATTATTTATTAATCTAGATACTAATAAGGAGTAGGGATTCGGTATATACGTATATTATATTAAAGATAACGATATTACGGAAGTACCGAAGTAGAAGTCCCTATAACCTATTCTCTTTTTATTAAGGTAATTAATATCTATTAAAATAAGATACTAAGCTACCGAACTAAAGATAATTAATATTATCTAGGTTATAAAGAAGATTCGATATCTTATTAAAGTAACTAGTAATATTATAATTATTTATACTAATTATACCTCTACTATAAATATAGTACCGTAGATTTTTATAAATATTATCTCTACTAAGAAGCTAAATCTTAGATTAATCCGTATATCCGAATATTTATAGAGGTTTCGAATTAAACTAAGGTATAAACCTAGTAAAGCGAATATCGTTTTAAACGCTTTATTACGCTTTACTAGTCGTTTATACCGCCTAGAAATAAACGAGTTAATTCTTAATATACTATTAACTTTTCTAGTTAATATTATCGCCGTCAGCGACGATTTTAAAGGCCGTATATATAGTAGTTACGAAGTAGAAGTACGCTAGGTTAGGATTATAACTACGGTAATAAAAAATACTATACTCGGTGAGAATACGGCCAGACTATTATATAAGCTTATTAACGGTTTACTTTACTTTAACGATATCGAATATGGGTATAGACTTCGCCTATATTTACCGACCACTCTAGAATATAAAGTATTCTAGAAGACGTATGATAATATAAGGTACCCTAGCTACGCTAGGACCTACGAAAAACTCGTAAATAGCGTCTATATATTTAATATATTAACGAAATTATATAAATACTTTAGATACTACCCCCACTATTAGCTACACTAAATACTAAGGTATTAATTATATAAATCGCTATAACCGATCTACTTATTTACTAGGCCGTTCTATATAATAATTATTAACTTTATTCTAGTATTACTAAAGGCTTCTATAGAGGAGGATTACGTTATATTTATTATATACAAATTTAGTAAAGTAGTAATACTAATTACGGGTTAAACGGACTAGAGCGGGCCTTAATAGGCCTACTTATTACTAACTCGATTACTCTTATAAATTAGGGTCTACTAGCCGCTATTATCTCTAATCGAGACTATCGGTTCGTCGGTTAACTATAGAAGTAGATTATAAATAAATTTAAAGTCGATATATTATATTTAATTATTTATTACCCTTAGATTAACGGTTAGTCTAAAAAGTCAAATAAGATTATCGAGATCGTATTACGTTATTTCCTTCTTATAGTTAATTGTAATAAATAGCTAGTAGTATTACCGTAGTTATCCGCGGCGCTGAATAATTTTATTAAGTATAGTAATACGCGCCTAGTATTAATAGAGGTCCTATACGACTTTAAGATTAAGAAACTATTAGATTTACTACGAATCGATAATTTTAATTTTAATAATCTTAAGGTAGTTAACGTCCTAACTACTTTTACGGAAGTTTTTAAAGATACTAAATCCCTTAACCTAAGAGTACGTTACGGTATTATAGAAGTTTTCCGAGGAGATATATTCCCTACTACCGTTTACCGCCCTAAGTATATTAATATTTAAAATATTATTACCTTTACTTTAATCCGTATAAAAGAATAATACGACGTCTACTATAAATTAATATTCTTTAAAGTCGGTGATTTAGTATACTTATATTTATACCGCGGATATTAAATAGCTAATATACTCTCGAAGAAAATAAGGTAATAATTCGTAGGCCCGTTCGAGGTTACTAAAAAGATCGGGAGGTTAATATACCGCCTGAAGCTACCCCCTACTATAACTATTTATAACGTAGTCTCGGTAGTTTACCTCGAATTAGCGATAGTACTTAACGCGGATCCCTACGGAAGATACGCTATAATACCGTTACTAATTATCGTCGATAACGAGGACGAATAGGAGATAAAAAAACTATTACGTAAACGATAACGTCGATTTAGGAGGGCGAAGAACGTTACTTTATAATATCTAATTCGTTAGAAGGGTTATAGGCCCGAAGACGATAAATAGATATTTATAAAGTAACTATAATATGTACCTAGTATTATTAGGGAGTATAAGGAGGCTTACGGCCAGTTTATTAATATAATATAAATAGTTATTCGGCTTAAACGAAGCTATCTATTATAATAATTTCGGTTTAATGAAATTCTCTTTCTATTAACGCTTCCTTATACTCTACTATATAATTATACTATCGGGGCGATGACTTTATTTATTTAATAGTAATTAATATAGTTATACCGATTTTACTATACTAGGTATTAGTTCTTTAACACCGAAGGTTATTTATTATTCTAGTTCGTTAACAACAAACACCTAGCTAATTAATTAATTATTACTACTAAATATATACTATAACCTTGTCAAAGCTCTTAATACGTATATATATTAAACTAAGCCTAGTTTATTTAAAGCGGATTTTCTGGCCTTATTTTAAAAAGTTCGGATAAATATATTTAAAAGCGTAATTATTACGTTAGCCTAACGGGTAACTAGTTTTATCCTATATAATCCTCGCCGTATACTTAATATATTATCGGAATATTAACGAAAAGTTATTCGACCAGTAACGCTAGAAGTTAACGAACTACCTTTTATTTAGCGTACCCTATATACCGCTAAAGATCTAATTAACCATGGTCGTATACTAGAGAAAAGTATCAAAAAATATAGCTTTACTAAACACTTATTTATACCGATTCTTTAGTCCATAAAGGGTAGTATTACTACGGTATAGTAATTACGCCAATTAACCCTAGAGCTTAAGGACAATAATAGGGCGTAAATCAAGAAGATTACGCGTAAATCGCAGCCTAATACAGTTTACTAGAAGGGGGACTAGGTTACTATAGAGAGTATAAGGTATATAAATGTATAAAAGGAGCTAAGTAATCGAATAAAGGCTGCGCGGGCTATTAAATAGGCCTAAAAGCAACTAATAAAAATCGATACCGCAGCTAGGAAAAAGCTTTAAAACATTAAACGAAACGCCTAGATCCGATAGGATAAGGGAAACAAGGCTCATAATGTTTTTTAGAACGTTCAGCGTAAACGTTGGTTAGCTAGTAATAAAAGTAGGAAATAAACAGTGTTTATGCGTCACTCGGCTAGGCGCGACACTCGGGTGGCCACTACTAAGCTTGGCTTAGTTAGGTGCTACGATTAGATACCCATTTGCTTACTCGACGCTATGAAAAAAATACTTATCTCTTGAAATGCTATTTGCATGCTCATCATGTCTCTTTTTAATAGTAACAGACTCATCCTCTCACAACACCGAAACGCCATGCTCTTTTAGTGCTGCAAAAAGGATCCAAGAACAATCGCAAACATGCTCTCTACCCAATAAGAGCCTGATAATGCAAACTCTCTGCAACCACCGTAACCAGCTTCCTTAGGCCCCTTTAGCAGGTATCTCATACCTCCCATCTCCTCCCTTGGCACCAACAGTAACCCAAACAAGCTTCCCACCCTTCTCCGTCATACCATCCCATTTGACTCCTTTCTTGCGCCCCATACACCCAAGTCCTCCTTCTTTGGCCCATAGGCCCACCACCAGATGCACAAACGTGAGCTTGACACTCAATTCGTTCTCCGCGATCAGCTCTTCAAAGTCATGATTCTTGTAGTTGCCACTAAGCATAACATTGGTCGGGTAGGAGAGTACACTCCTCTCTACTAAAGCATGGGGGTCGAGCACGCTGCCAGTCCTGATCGATTGGACAGCAGGAATAGGTAGGTGGTAGAAATCGAGCCACTCGCCGGAGGCTGAGATGATGAGTTTGGTGTGATCGGGGAAATTGAACTGGAAGGATCCATCGCCGAAACCCCAGATACCCACATTGCCGAGGCGTTGGTAGAACTTGACGAACGGGCCAGCGACATTATTGCGTCGAGATTTGCTTGAACTTGGCTCTTCATTGAGAGGCTCTAAATCGCCTTCGTCAACCTTCGCCAAATTCTGTGTCATATATTTGCCGAACTTGTCCCATAGGCAAAGCTTCTTACACTTCTCATAATCGTGGATATCGGCGCCAGGACGCAATTTCTCTGCGACACCGTCTGTGACCTTGAGCTGGTATATCGAGGGCTGAACAAGCACGCGCTTGAGACCGTCTTCATTACAATTCTCGATGAACTGAATCGAGGAACTTTTGCTGGGAATTATCTGATGCTTTTCTGCGTAGCCGGAAACCTTGCGATTCTGTAGATGGCTTTCCGCACCAGCGACGACCACACATGTTGGAAAGCTGCTGTCATCGCCTTTGAAGACACAGCCTACGGTACCATTGTCAAGTATATAGCCGATACCGAATCTATTGGTATAATCAACCCATTTGACGACATATGGGCGGTTTTTGAGACGCTCGCTATCAACGTCGAGGTTTTGTACATCGTTGTGATCTTTGCCATCGGCGAAATCCTTTAAGCAGGTCTCGAGTTCCTTGTGCAAGCGCTTCAGTTGGCGGAGGACATCATCCGGCTTGGTCCTGGGCAGGCACTCGAAAACTTCATCGGGCCCAATGAGTGAACTTCCAGTCTTTGGGCTATCGGAGGTCTTCTGAGTTCGAGCAGCTGTTATCTCGAGGGAGTCTTTCCTTGGCTTTTCCGCAGGCTCAGCCATCTCCTTCTGCATGTCGGAAGCTGTGTGGGCTCTGGGTCTCGCCGACATGGCTCTTCGTTTAGCAGCAGGATCCGTGCGGGCTTCATCGATGCGCTGATCCTTGGTAAGAGGTTGGTCGACCTTCAATCCCTCCAAGGGGACCCGCTGCTGGTCATCCTCCAAGATATGAAGCTTCTTCGCCCGAGTTGCCCGCGCATTTCGTGCGAGAGTCTTTGCTTCTAGACCTGCTGCATTGGTTGTATTGACTGCGGGGCGGACTGGAAACTCATTCAAAAGCCCACGCTGTCTGCGCATGGTTGCATTGCCGGTGCTAGCTGGGCCATGAGAACGAAGAGTCGTACTGCTAAGAATATCGCGTTCTGATCCTACAGTAGATTGCTTCGCTCGTGTACCAACATGAGCCGCCCGGAGAGTCGCAGCGTGACTTGGAACGGGTGCTCGTCGTGGCCTCTCCGGCATTAGATAATGAACAGCCTTTTCAGGAGATGGCTGAGATCGTACAGCATAGTGTGCTCCGTCATCCAGGTCTATTGGGTTGGAGGCGATTGTATCGGCTGCTTGCAGGCTGGTAGATAGAAATTTAGAGATGTATACCATGTCCTTAGGCAAGGGTACGACCGGACCTTTTCCAGAGGCTTCTTCTTTCCGGCATTGACCGAAAAGAGGAATATTGATATCCTCGCCAACGGCTGGTAAAGGCTCCTCCTGTCCCGAAAGTTGGCCCACACCACATTGTCTTGCAAGCGTCGTTAAGCTTAGACGCTCAGTTCCTTTGTGCATGACATCTCCGCGGGGACGAGCTTTGATATCAAGGAAAAACGGTGTCTGTCGGGTCATAGTCTCGTCCATGATCAGAGGTAAAGCATTACCACCATGCATAGAGAAAAATGGATGACCGACCACCTCGTCAGGATCTGGACGTTCTTCATCTTCTACTTGCAGAATCCGACCTACGAGATCTTTCGCTTCTTCAGGTATATCGTTCAGATGTCTGTCTTTTTGTGGCCAATCGTATTCTAGGGCCCTAGCTCTACGGTAAATCTCGTTTTGTGATGCCGATTGGAAAGGGGGTTGCCCTGATATCATCGCAAATCTAAGACAATTAGCATAGGTAGCACGCACGAAGACCTCAAAAGCATACACAGTAACACCGATCGCCCACACATCGGCCTTGTAATTATGACCTTTGCCCTTTTCGAGGATCTCGGGGGCAATGTAATTGGGAGTTCCACAAAGTGTGATTCGCCGAATTTTGGCGTCCTCATAAAGTCCTCTCGCATATTCTTTCGGGCTGACTAGCACTGCTGCTAAACCAAAGTCGCCAACCTTGAGATTCATGTGGTGGTCCAGAAAAAGGTTCCCCATCTTGAGGTCTCGATGTATGACGTTGCGTGCGTGCATGTATTTGATCGCTCCACAAAGCTGAACAGAATATCGTCTGACTTCTGGCAGACTCAAGCACCTCCTCTTCTTGACCATGTCCATGATTGATCCATTCGAGCACATCTCAAGGACCACATAAGTGCTCTCCTTGAATGTAAATGCGCGGTGAAATTCGACAATGTTTGGGTGGCGCATCTTTGCGTGTATCTGCAGTTCTGTTCGAAACTGAGAAGCTGTGAGCGATAGCATAGCATAGAAACGCAAGCCCAAACGTACCTTCTCCTCCATCTTCTTCTGGCTCATGTTGGCCTTCACGACTTTGAGGGCGTATAAGGATTTTTCGGCACCTTGCTTTTTATTCCGCAGCCATCCTTCATAGCATATGGCAAATCCGCCTCTACCTATGCATTTACCGGTCTGGAACTTCTCTGCCAGTCCGCCCCCATTGATGGGAGGCTGTAGCACCCATTCTGGAGGTGCTGGAGCGTACTCTTTCTCTTTCTGTGCCTTCTTTATAGCTTCGATCTTCTTGGCCTCCTCGACAGCCAATTCTTTCTGTCTAATAACCTTGGGCTTGACCTGGATGTTCGCTGATCGGGGCGAGAGGGCCTCCATATCGTCGATGGAGAGGAGGAAATATTGAAGGTCTAAATCGAAAACTAGATCGTGGTAGCTCAAACGGGTTGAATTGGCCGTTGAGTCCCCAGGGTAGAAAGGTCGTCGCGAAGTATCACACAGACGGGGCGTTCATGCTGCTGAATGTATATGCTCGTTATGCTAAGGATCAAGAGTGTGATGCGAGTGGCTTGAGTCTTGTAGATGCCTAGCAGCGTTGATAGAGTCTTCAGTGTCAGGCAATGATCTTTGTCGTTGGTAGCAATGCGGTTCCCAGGTAATGGTCCTCCTGCTGATGCAACAGACAGTGAGTGGGAAATTAATGTGAATACGAGAAGCAGGATACTAATGTAACTATCCAGAAAGACTGAACAACTTGCACAATTGATCCAATCGTCCCTCGGGTCGTTGTTCGCAGAAAGTAAACACTGGGATTTAAGCGCATGGCAACGGCCGAGCCGTGGGGTGGATAAATTTGTGCCAAGCGACAGCCAAGCAAGAACTTACTACTCTGGTCACTTCGTAGACAGCCGATCCAATTCAAAGTCAAGACCGTAAAGTCTCACTTTATACTTCGACGCTCATTCGCAACCCCAGCAGAAGAATGTGCATGGATAGAATTTGCGTGAAGTGCATCTCTGCATTTGCGATGACTTTTCTCACCGTAGTTCTAAGAGCTTTCGGCTAAACAGCGGAATTGTATCCGACTTGCATGGGTTCAATACCACCTTTCATCATGCTTTACCATCAGGCTTCATATGGCGAGATGACAGAGTGCCAAGAGGTTGCCTCCGTCAAGAAGTTATGCTAAACCAACATCGAAGTAATTCGGGCAGATGCTCTTGCTGAGCGCAAAAAGTCACACGTCGAGGCTCTCTCCCTTCAATCCTCGACAGCCCCATGGGCTGGCTCCCACGCACCTGAAAGCTTTACGCAAAGGCTTGCGCTCTTACTGCGTACATAGATCTCGACTGGTTCCCGTTGCAAGCGACCAATTGGTCCTTCATCATGTCAAGTTTAGTGATCAAAGTCGGCTCGCTTGTGATCAAGACGCTCTCGAAGCCAATTGCGGTGGGTCTCCGTCCTTATTTTTACAAAATGCCCGTCTGATCTTGAATAGAACAAGATAAAGGCACAGGCACGCGAGCATGAACGTTTCCGACGAATATGTGTCAATACCGCTCAGGGGATCCACAGATGGGACATGCGCTTTCGGTTGGGCCTTCTGCAAGATACCGCTGCAATTGAAAAGCAGATAGCTAAGGAAGCTGCTGAGGCTAAGAAGCACAAAAGTGACCCACCTACAGTGAAAACAGAAGCACAGACAAAGGCGGATGAAGCCAAGGAAGCGAAAGGGAAAGAAAAAGAGCCAGTAGAAAAGGCATCAACGAGGAAGCCAAAGATACGGCCACTTTCTGAGGCAAAGGCAATCGATCTGGGAGCCAACTTTGTATCCGAGTCGTTTTTATTCGTGGTATGTGTGGGCTGATTTCCCCCATTCGAATATCCCTCGTGGGCCAACACCAAACGTCACGGTTTGTGCTCAACAATGAGCTCGAGACGCACAGATTTTGTGTCAAGAGTCTGTGCTATAAATCATGTACCCATTGATATCTCCAACGACTTGAAACAATTTGCTGTGGCTCAGATTGGAGATTGGAACTGCTCTCTGAATGGCAGCGCGCATTGTTGGCCATGCGAGTTGCAAGATAGCATCCAAGGCTAACATCAAGTAGGTTGGTGTTGGTCTGATCGTGTTCGAGCAATGGAGACGAGGCCGCCAAGAGAAAAGGGGGCGTGAAGATGTAGCCGATCGTTTGAATGAATTGGAAGAGCGTGACAGGTCAAAAGACAAATATTATGGGGAAGCTCTTGGTGCGTTGGAGAAGGAATTGATCAAGCTTCGTGGGAAGAGTGGCGTACTGCCGGGGAGCAGCCCGAAGATTTTGCCAGGAAAACCAGCTGTGCTTCAAGAAAAAGACGATGAGGAGGATGAGAGGCCTAAAGGATGGTTCTCATGGTTTAGGAGCAAGACAATCGGCGCAGATAATAGTCTGGACGAGGGAGGAGAAACCGAGAAGTTGCCAGAAACTGCTGTCAATGCCCCGGAAGCCGCCAGTACCACATCTTCACAAAACCAAGCTTTGCCCTCGCCCAGTATAATAGAAAAAGTACGGCAACGAGCCCATCCCCGCGACATATCTCCCAAATCATCACATAGCTCAACAGAGACCAGCAGGACCCTTTCGTCCTCCGGTTCGAAGCCATCACAATAACAACATGGTCTTCTGGATGTTCTCATGATTAGACACATAGGCGGCGTTTAAAGGTTATGTATGTACGAGTATGACTTTAGTCAAGTCAGAAAGATAGCGTTCCTTGAACGCGTTAGCATCAGGCACGATGGCGCATTATACCCATAGAGAGATTGGAATCTCTACTCGATTAGCGTTTTACATTGAAATATAGAAGACGCATCTCTTGAGGGAAAACACCCTACAAAATTCGCTTCCTCAACTTCGAAGTCCGACGCAATCTGCAATTTCTCGCTCCAACCCCAACACAATTGTCGAATTCCTTGCTCCAAATCCAGATGTTCTGCACGACTCTCCGGCAACGTCCCGACCTCGCGCCTTTGATCCCTTTCCTCGCATCCTCCAGCACCCATAGATTGCGTGGTAACTTCCCCTCGACTGCTCCCTTTCTCGCTCACCACTAACTCACGTTTGTAGAAAAGACGCTCCAAACCCACGACCTTGCACTCCATCTCCCCTCACCACCGCCTCAATCCAATCCTCCCAATGGCAACCACCCACCGCCAAGTCCTAAACTCCAGTTCTTCCTCATCCTCACACCCTCATCGATCACCACCCCCCATCTCCTCGAACGCATAACCCGTTTCTCAACCCTCACATCTTCCCCGACCCCCACAATTGCATTCCTACTCACCACCACCTCAGCCGGTCAAAGCAGTGGAAGCAGTGGCATGCATGCGCTTATGGCATTACAAACCCTGTCAGCACCTTCCCATGGACTCGCCCTCGTTCCCACGAATCAGGTCCGTACAATTTTGCTGATGTATGTAGGATCTTCTCATTGCCCACTCCACCACCACTACTCCCCATCGCGTCGCCAGAACAATTGCTTCCTCTCCTCCAGATGTACGTTGCAGCTCAACCCGCAGCAGCATCAACTCCATTGGTACCAGCTGTGTCGCCACTTACTCTCCTCTCACATGCGACGTCCGCGGCGCCAGCTCGTCCGCTGTCTGTGCATGAGACTAATGTACTGAGTGATCTATGCGCTTCGCTTAGGGATGTGGTTGATGTGGCTAGCTCGGAGCGAGGGAAGGAGCTGCTGCAGCAGTATTTGTGTGAGGAGGCGAGAGGATTGAGTGAGTTTTGGGAGGGGGAATGGATTGCTGAATGAGTGGGTAAGACGTTAGACGATAAGAGAGGTGCGCTGGCGATGTAACATTGCTTTGAAGGCCTTTCAAAGGTCAAATGCTCAATTGGCTTTCATTATCAGTAATACAAGGATGCCAAGTCGATCAATACAACGCCTTCACCAATTGCACAACTACTCACGGCCCGCCCACCAAGTCTTCTCCAATGAGTCAACATCCTCCTATATCTGCAACGTTACCTCCTGCCCTTGCACGCGTCCAATGACAATGTTAGCAGCATATTTGGGGATGACCTCGTCATCGTGGAGCATCTCAAACTCCTCTGAAGCATCCTTGCCCATATGGCTGAATAATGCTTGTGGTCCTCCTGGATGCTCGTCTAGCCAATTCGTCACGTCGAGGACAACGCCCTTGACCACAATCCACAGATCGTCCTTCTTATTGTGCTTCGCGACCTCCTCCATCGAGTATTCCTTCTCAGGGACCTTGAATTCGGCTGGGTCAGTGGGCTTGCTGACCTTTCCAGGGTCATTGCTGTCGGCATTCGCACCCTTCATGACCGGCGCAGCAGAGCCCTGAGACTGCTGCTTTTGCTTCTGGCCATCAGCTGCTGATGAGTAGCCCGAGTCCGAAGAAGCGTTGGAACCATCAGCCCACTCGACCGAGATCTTGCCAGGAGTGGCAGGGTCGATGTGCAGGGAGATCTGGCCAAGGCGCTGAGAGGCGGAAGAGATGCCGCCTGTTATGACCTTCTGGAAGAGATACGTGCTGGCACTGCTGCCGGCAACACGGCCGTAAACGACGCAGCCAAGGAGAGATGAGCCACCGAGACGATTGGCCCCGTGAACACCGCCTGCCAATTCACCGCAAGCGTACAAGCTCTCGAAGGGCTTGCCCTCGCTGTTCAGCACTTCGGCCTTGTCGTTGATCTCGATACCACCCATCGTGAAATGTAGGACTGGCTCCATGACGGCGACATGGAAGGTGTCGTCGACATTGAATGGGAGATTGTGGAAAAACTTCTTGCCGAAGGGATCCTTCTGCTTGCCGTCTGCGATCTCGTTGTAATTCGAGAAGGTCTTCTGAAGGGTCGCTTCTCCGCAGCCGATCTCCTTTGCCAGATCCTTGCCGCTCATCTTCTTCATCAGGCCACGGCCAGAATAGTGACGGGTGTGGAAGTCGAGAACGTTGGAGGCCTTGGAGTTGAGGACAAGGCGGATTGGCCATTTCTTGGCTTCCTTCTGCTTCCACATCTCCCCTGATACATAGTCACGGTGACCAAGCTCGTCTGCGAATCGTTGACCTTCACCGTTGAGTAGAAGCCCACCCTCACCACGTAGAGCTGGGAGATTGTTAGCTAAAAATCGGATCCATCTGGAGTCAGTTCACTTACCTTCGGCAGCCAAGAACTTCCACTTCGAGTCCGGGTCCTTCGGATCTACCAGACCTGTAGGATGTACTTGGACCTTGTCGAGATCGATTCCGTTTCCGCCAATCTCCATCAGCATCTTCAGCCCATCTCCAGTAGCGTGTGTGCCATTTGTGCTAGCCAAGTGGAAAGTGTCTGGCCTGTGCTTCTTCAATAGAGAGCTGTCGCTGAAATCGGCGGCGTAGCCTCCGGTAGCCAGAATCACAACACCATCGATTGAGCTCTCCTCACCACCGAACTCGTATGTGACTCCTGTGACTTTGTTGCCCTCTTTGTTAATCTTAGTTACGCGGGCTTTCTTGATGATTTGTATACGCTCTGGATTGCTCCCGACTAGCTCTTCCAAACGCTGCATCAAGGCGTATGTGATGGCCATACCGGGGAACTTGGCATCGTGCCCACGGTGGGTTCGTGGCTGAGAGTGGCCTCTAGTACTGTTTTTAGCATGATTGAAAGGATTGGTAGATAGGTTACACATACCCTAACCGCGAGACGAGTGTCAGGTCCAAGTTGAAGACGTCCTGGAGCCATTCCACAGCTGACGCGGACTGGTATGTGAGGACCTTGATCAGGTCTGGCCGAGCCTTGTCACGTGCCGACTTCAGTGTATCATCGTAGAATTGCTTCACGCTATCTCCAATCTTCTCGTCGACTTGTGTTCTCGTCAGAGCAGCGTTGATGCCCGAAGTGGCTTTTGTCGAGTTTCCGCCAAAGAAGTCTGGACTTTGGCTTAGTATTCCTTGATCAGCGTTCGTGAGGGGCCACAACATACTGTTCTTGTCAAGGAGCAATACATTGCCTCCCGCAAGGTAAATGGTATGGGCAGCGCTCAGACCGGACACTACTCATTGATCAGTCTCGGAGTTGGGGACGGGGCTCGGGGATTTCCACTTACAGCCTCCTCCTACAACAATGACTCTGGGGGCCATGATAGCTGGGTGTGGTACTCAAGTGGGATAGCGATGGGTATGTTGAAGAGGTGAAGTAGAGGTAAGGATAAAGAGGAAAGGAGAGAATGTGGGTCTCTTTGTGGGATGTGATTGGAGTCAATAGTGGCGGGCCAAGCAAGCCTCGGTTCGGCGAATTCGCCGCAAATGTCCGTCTTTAGTCATCTAGATTGATAGCTCATAATTGGTCATCCATTAGCAGGTGGAGTGATGGTGCATTTGCAACGGAGCACATGACTCTCGCGTGTGAACTGTGGGTCTGATTCCAGCGCAGCAGGAAGTTTCATAAAAGATATTGGAGCAGCCCGAAACCCCTCTGTTTCTGCTTCTGCTTCTGCTTCTGCTATCATTCCTCTCTTTGTCTGTATACTTGTACGTGACCGGGCGTGATGCCTGGTTAACAACAAAAATTGCCTTGAGTCACCACCACTGCCTCCATACGACGTTGTAAGGACTGTCCTTGTATCCATTAAGGACGGGCCGCCTGTGTCAACGTCCTGCGCAATTCGATCTGGCTATATTCACGGAGAGTCTTTGGCCACTTGCAGGAGCTGTTGCTCGATGCGATTATGCGTGCTTTGTGATCTGCGTTTTGGAGGACGTTCTTCTCGCTGCTCGTTGAACTCGAGACTGCTTTGCTAATTCTCGGTGTCTTATATGTCGCTTGAAACTTGGATCCTCGCTGAGCAGGAATCCGCTGTCTGAGCTATCTCTCGCCATGGAGCCGTGTTGGTAGAGGCGAGTATGTCCGCGTTGAACGTTTGAGTAGGCCTTGCTTCATGATTTCAATGTGCCCTCGTTGTCTTGACTCTTGCTGTAGCATGCTTTGGCCCATGTAGAGAATACATGAGTCCGTTCAAAGATAATGTGAAGACCATTTTTGTCAAGTATATGGAGATTCCAATCAAGTGCTGATGACATCTGACTCCTTGCAGGCAGCGGCACGCTACCTTGTGAGGCTGACTCAAGTCTCCTGGGCCCATATCACGGACACGCCGAGACATTGAAGTTGCAGGTAAGAGCCATCAAATCCTAGCAAGGTCTTGTCGGATTTTTCTAGCAAAGCCGTGGACAATGACATTCTTGGGTAGGTAAACTCAAATTTCGTTGCCTCGGAGGTTAGCCGTGTTGTATCTACAATCAGGTAGATGGTGTGCATTGCCGTATTGTTTTATGGCTTTCCAGTCTGCAAGGCAGACCCAGCAGTATTCGTGTTCACACTTGCAACCTAACGAAAGGTTAGAGGAGCGAATTGCAGACAAGGCATAGGACCTACACTTCATATGGTCGCACCCACCAATCTTCCCATGGTGATACTGGCACTTTGGACAGACCTTGGTCTCCTTGCTTAGATATTCCAAGCTTTGAGCTTCCTGCCTGTTATATACCTCATCCTCGGCTCTCCGAGTAGTGACATCGGCACAAGAATGGCCAGTGTCCCACACGATGTTGCACTGAATGCAGGTTAGGCCTGCACAAGACTCGCAGACGATCCGATCATTGGGACAACTGTCGTAGAAACCGCCAGACTCGCAGCCCGGGTGGCGGCAGCGTTGGAACTGCGGGCTGCTAGTCAGATATGCTTCCAGAGCTAGGTCGTTATACCTTAAAGTAGCAGTTAGAGGTTGTCTTGGGCATCGCACAGGGTAGGTAAAGTACCTCTCGCAAATCTGCTTGTCGGCCCATACTTGAACGTCATCACTTGTCAAACGTTCACCACAGCTTGGGCAATCAAGTTGATCCCACATCTTATCACTTAATTGTGTAGAAATTGATGTAGTAAGACATTGGTGGCAGGTGTCTATCTCATGTTGGCATGTAGATGTGACAGTACGGTGGGGTTTGTCATCTGTTGTGATGCTCTCGAGGCACACGGCACAATCTTGAACTGACCCAGCTGCTGGTACGGTCGCCTGTGTCTCCGTGGAAGGCTTGATGGCCGAGTCAAAAGTACGAGCGGGTTTCTGAGCGCTGGTCGAGGGCTCGTTGGAAACTGTGTTGTAGGTTGCCGCTGTTTGCGTTGCGAGGTGTCTGCGTTTCTCTGCTCGGTTTTCTGTGGTTGGTTGATGAGGTGCGGACCTCTTTGCACCCGTCACCACGGCTTCAGGTTGTGCGCCCTCTACATTGTGTGGTCTGTGAACGAGAGGCTTTAGCGGTGGAAGCGCTGTGCCTTTAACAAGAGCCCCCTTCGGCCCGAGTAATGCTAAACGATCACCTCCATCCAATCCACGTTCATGGGCAAGTATACTAAGTATACGTATTAATTCGTTATTTGATGCCTCCTGCTGGTATTTCTGTCCATATCGGTCGAGCATAATTCGCAAGTTGGACCTAGTCCATCGGGGGTTGATGCCAAGCAGCTTCAGAGGGACCTGACTCGACATATTGATTGCAATTTATTGTGGAGGGAGAATGCTAGCAGTGATGTCGTGCAGTAGCAAGCCAAGTCGCCGCAGGTAGCCTTTTTGGAGTAACCAAACAGTAACAAAGTATGTACTGATCAAGTATTGGAGACTCAAGAGCTTCAAATTGGAAGATGCTTTGTGGAGATAGTGAGAGACGTTCGGAGGTTTTTGTGGATTAGTAGGGAGCCGAAGATGAATTTATGGCTTTGCGTCAACAGATTGAATGAACATGAATGAGCCTCAAAAGGTGCATGCAACGAATCGAAGATATAATGTGAGAGTGATGTTTAGCAAGGTAGGCTAAGATTTGATGAATCTGCAAGCTAGTCTCCGAATTGCACCATGGGTAACAATCGACGTAATTCTGAGACAGCGACCTTTCTCATAAAGTTCTACTGAGACTGTTTGTGCTTGAAAAGAGGGCGTGGAGTATGCTCTCATAAATGTGGAAGGGGTTCTTATAGTGGGTCGAGGGGTGGTGCAGTTGAAAACAGGGGAATCAGTTTGTGGCTCATTAATTAACCTGTATTCACATCTACGTTTGCAATCTCCACTTCGAGATCTTCGATGCGTATGTTACACAAGAGTGACGGTCAACTTTCAAGATCACTCCACTTTCGAAGACTATCTCCGCGGAAAACGGGGTCTCGGTCTTGTTCTGTGAATACTCTAAATGTTGCCACGGCTGCTAGCTAGCTCAGGAAAGTCATTCGTTGGTGGAAGCTGTTCTGTGCAGAGTGAAGCTCCATACTTGGTAGTGGATTCGACCGCTAATGTGAGCCCAATCAAAACGTTGCCCGAAGCACTCTTCAAAGTCTGCTGGTATGGTGCGCGCATGTGGGATGGTGCTGTTCATTGCCATATTGGCGAATGTTGCCATACGGTGCAAGACACAACCAGCAATACTCTCCTCCGCACTTACGACCTGTGAAGCCAGTCAGCTTAGCAAAATGGCCTGTTGGTATAATGGCGTACAAGTCATATGGTCACACCCGCTGACCTTCTCCGTCGCAATTCCGCACTGAGGACAGTGCTTGGTCTGCTGCTGGATGTAGTTCGCAGTAGCTTCGTCTTGCCTACGCTTTTTCTCTACTGCTTGGCTGTCAGCAGCTTGTGCTTGTGCTTGAGCTTGCGCTGCATTTGCGGCGGCTTGAGCTCTATTTGTGGCAGCTTGAGCGCAAGACAAGCCTGCATGCATCTCTGTGTCACAAGTCGGGCATGTGCGACCGCCGCAATCCGCACAGATGACAAACATGTCTTCGTGAGGACTGAACCAACCACCCCCTTGGCATTCAGGCATACGGCAACGTTGGTACCCAGCATTGTTGCCATACAAGCATTTAACGTAGAGTCGATCGTACCTGCAAATTGTATAAAGTGCGCCGTCAGCTAGCTTATCATCTTGTAAAGGGGATAGTCTCTGACCTCTGGAAGACTTGCGGATCAGCAAACTTCTCCACATCGTCGTAATTAAGGCGTTCATCGCAGCTTGGACAGGTAATTCGGTCCCAGGTCTTACCCTTGAACTCGATCGCAATGTGTTGAGCAAGACAGCCACCGCAGACATTGGCATTGTGCCCGCACGATGAGGTAGGTTGACGACCAATGTCAGATGTATTGTGAGAATCGTAGCACACAATGCAGTCAAAAATATCGCTGGCAGTGCTAGCTGGAGCTGCTGATGAAGCGGACTCAGCTGTCTCGGCTCGGGAACGGTCCAAGGAGTTTGCATCGTCTTGGGACTGCTCGCTAGTGTCGGAGCTGCTCAATGGTACAGTGGCCGGAACATGGAGTAGAGCAGCGTCTCTTGGCGTAGCTGTTGCTGCAGAGGGCTCGTCTATCTCTCTTGATACTTCAAAATCGTCCAGCTCAGCCCCATTCTGTCCAGCTCCCATATCTTGGTCTTCAGTATCTTCGACTACGGCCATGCCATAGTCACCGTCCGCATCCACTGGGGACTGAGTATTTCTTTTGCGAGATGAGACAGTGCGCGCTCTGTGAGCAACCAAGATTGTAGCACTAATCTCAAGAGTGAGTCCACGCGAGTTGGCAAGGCCGTTGACCCAATTCATTAAAACGTTCTTCGGTACCCCGTCCCCGTGCAGAACTCCGTAGTGATCAAGAACGGTTTGAAGCTCGTTGATAGTCCAACGCTTATAGCTCGCCCCAAGGGCAGTGGCATTCTGATCTGTGCCGTGATGCTGACCAGCCATGATTTAGCAGATTGAAGGAGATATCTTCATTCGGCGAGGATTGCTTTTGGGAGCTACTATAGCTCCAGAAGGATGTGCTAGAGACCATGGATCAGTAGTTCGGTAGCATTCCCTTAGGTAGCTTAGCGTACTGGGTGGTTGAAAAAGGGGTAGAACCCCTTAGGATGGTTGTTTCTACCGCAGAATCCTGGTTGAGATTTGTGCAACAGAGGATGTAGCCACACAGAAGCGGTGTCTAGAGGACTTTAAGAAGGGGAGTTGCAGAGTGGATACGCAAAGTGAGGTTACAACACACGGGAAATGCCAAAGATGGGCAACTTTCCAGCCAGCAGTGACATCACGTCGAGAAGTGAAGTTCAGAAAAGTCCGACCGATAGGCCGGAAAAGTGATTAAGATGCTTAGCGGATGGCATTTTGATCGAGCTTCTGCACTTTATTGCCCCGGATCTAGTTATATTATTCTATACGCTTAACGATAGCTCTAACATGTTCTGGAACTCCATAGAAGTCGCGATCAAGGTAGAAAACAAAATTGGAGATCTTCAGCACAAAGGATATGCGATTTTCTGACAGTGATATAGACATATTGGATGATTCAATTCAGATCGCCCTTCGCTTATGGGCCAAGTTTGCGAGTTGGCATTCAGGACAAAAAAGATGCATCCTCGTCGTTTACAATATCAAGAACATACTCATCCTGACGACTGCGTTTTGGGACAGCGGACCTTCGCAGCGGACCTGGGTAAGGGTTTATTTCTTTATATCACACAAACATCGATACCCTGCAAGCTTTAGATTTTCCATAATATCGAAGCTTGTTACAACTGTCGAACAGATGCCAACTCACTTTCACTGCAGGCACATAATTGAGTCTTGATGAATGGCCCCCAAGACGCTTGAAGATAGCCGAGGCGTCGTCAAGATAGGCTGCTCTTTCGGTGGTACCTGGAGCTGTACCAAGACGTTGTTACATGAAGAGCGGGCAGCGCTATTCTCAATCATAATTTTGCTCCATTGGTGCCATAGAGAATAGGACGACTGAATTTTCGAGCGTGAGATTTTACTTCTTCGCTCCAAACAGATAAACGCCGAAATTCAGGCAGTCAAGAAAAGCACTAGACCGCTCTCTTGACAGGTCTCTAGAATTAGTCATCCATAATGAGCTCAGAAATCGTCTGAGGGTGTGTGTACTACGCTGTGTTGCTGTTGTAGAGAAGGATTGTATCTGACCGGGTGACGTAATAAAGCCTTGGCAAAATCTCGCACTCCCGCAGGGTGGTAACCGTGCGGGCACACCTCGCTCCACTCAGCACGGTTAGGCTTCATACAGTATTCGATCTGAATGCGTGAGAAATTTCTCGGACCTCCAACTGCGGAGATTATACCTCTGACGCGTGGGCGATGGCAGCTGCTATCCTCCATGCACGTGCCACGAGCACCGCTCTTCATCCAAACCATCAGGAACAAACATAAGACTTGACTACCAACCTATACACTGAATCGCAACATTGGCCAATCAATCTTACCATTCATTGGACCCCTTGACAGGTACGGTATCGACTGGTCGTAGGCGATGGTAAACAAAGGGTCTAATCTCGCCCAGATACTTCGAACACTGGCAAGCCTGATTCCTTTGCCTATGGTACAGCGCGAGAAAGCTGGCCTAATATCCTAGTCACAGCCATCGAGGAGATTGGCTCTACAGTGAAGAAAGGCGCTCTCTCAAAAGATGACGTGGAAGCTGGGCAGCGTATTCAGGGCGAGATCGAATCAATGAAGACCGACATGTTGAAAGACGCTTCACTAGCGCCATTACCAGCCGACGGCGGCTCCGATGTCCATGGATGGAATGAAGAATTCAAGACGCTACAAGCCTCCACCTGGCTATATTCGTTGTGGCTTTACACGGAATGAGGAGAAGAGTAAGCGGAAAAAGAGTGCAAGCACGAAAGGCTACCATACTGGCAAACAACGGCAAGCACCTACTGGACCAATTATTTTCCATACGCACGCCCCTAATCCTACACTGAGCTGGGAGCGCGACATAGGCCGGCTCAAGAAAGAGTGCGCACCGGAGATGGAGGTTTGGGTCAAGGGGATTGCTACATCAGAAGACGCGCACTTGGCTGTTCATTATGGCGTCGATGGGATTGTTGTCTCGAATCATGGCGGTAGACAGCTCAATGGCGCTCTAGCCACGATAGACGCATTGCCTGAGATTGTGGAAGCAGCAAAGGGAAAGATACCGGTGCATGTTGACGGGGGTATAAGACATGGGACAGATGTATTCAAGGCATTGGCGCTCGGAGCAGACTTTGTTTGGGTAGGCAGACCGGTGCTTTGGGGTCTGGCTTACAAGGGTCAGGAGGGCGTTGAGCTGTGTTTGAGATTGCTGAGTGATGAATTCAAGCTTTGTATGGGATTAGCAGGTACGGTGAAGGTCGAAGATATAGGGAAGGATTATTTGGTTAAGATTGATAGGAGTGGATTCATTAGCCGATTGTAGAAGGTAACATTGCTTAGAGATGCATGATCAAGCTGTGCATTACTGCCAAAAAATCCCTCCTGCACCACCGAAACGCCCAGTTCTATCGCAAACTTTGTTATGGAATCCGTGTCATTAGTGATACCATTCTATTGTGACGGTCTCCCGGTGTGTGTAGGGCAGCGGTCAATTCATTGCCCTCCTCACCTCGTAGACTCGCTCTGGTCCTAATTCGCCATCAACTGCGAGCGGGTTAATATATGAGTCTCGGGGCGAAGTATCCCTTTCGCTCGCAAGACAAGGTATGGCAGCAGGTATATTCGCGATCATTGTCGAGACCATCGAAAATATCTCCCACGTGCTCTTCCTTCTCTTCCATGATAACCCATGCCTTCGACTTGCTTCCTCTTTGACGGACTGGTCGAATGTATTGTTAATGCATCCGTCTGAAAGCTTGAGCTTTTCGAGTAGCTTTGTGAACACATCATGGGCATTCAACACCTTCGTATGGATACTAAGAAAGTCGTCCTCTGCGTAAGGATCCTCGTGAATAACGAGTCTGAAAGTTTGAAGTGTAAGGCTTTGACTCAACAGATACTGCACCGCCTTTACAGCTCGTCTTGGGATTTTCAAGTGGTTCTTTTCGTTTCTTTTAATGATGATAGCCAGATGCTTGATGAAATGGAGACCCTCATTCGAAGGTGTCACATCGGTAAGTTTCCCTTTCTTGAGACCAAAGGCTTTGACATTGTAGCTAAAGTATTTTTCGCCGTACAAGACCGAAATGAGCTTCAGTGTATACTTGTCGGCAAATTTGTAGTATTCTGGTGTTCAGAAGGTATCATTTACGAATGGTTGAAGTAGATGAGCATATCGATGTAAACGTCTGCTCGCTATTGTCCAAACTCTACGTCAGGACTTCCCTCCCCCAACCAGGGGTCATCTAAGACTGCTTCAGAGTCGGGCGTTCCCTCGAGTTGAATTCCGTTGCCGTTAAGCAGTGCCGTTGAGCGACATACCACAGTACTCTGGAGGCCGATTCGATTGAGGTCATTAATGATGAGTTATTGGCAGATTGAAGGCGCACTTCGGGTGGGAGTGAGAAGAATGATAAAGCTATGGATTGCGGAGAGTTGGGAGTAAAGTGGCCTAGTTGGCAAGGAGAATTCTCACACCTTTAGCGCGTTTAGGTTGAAGGTGAGAGGCAGGTTGTTCTGTCCATAGTGGTCTCAGTATGAAAAAGCTCTCAACAAAGCGCCGGATTTGAGCTTACTCGGAGTTCCTTGCGAGTGTCTGCTAATTCGATTGGAGTCTGTACCTAAAAGCAGCAGTGATGACTTAATTGAATCTTTACCAGATCCTATTGACCTTTGTGAATGGAAGGGGAAATGAGTACGTTGATAGTCAAGGGGCCTTGACTATGCACGGTCAAATAATGGCATATCGGAGGGTACAAGAAGAAGGAGAAGAAGAAGTAGTCGAAGCACATGAGAAAAGTGGAATTCCCGACTCGAGGTGGCAGTCGTTGACCTCTAGGTAGAGTATTCACTCTAATCAGCCACCGCTGACGATTCCACTAACAGTCTCAATAGGTCTTTGTAGACTTGATTGTAAGTTCGTAGAAGAGCGAGGTTGAATTTGGCACCGGAAGTGTCCTGGATGTTGCTGCGGGCCACCTGCAATGTTTTTGGTCAACCGTTACCGACTTATGAACTAGAAAGTAGCGGTAGACCTGATTCCTTACTTCCCCGGGAAGCAAGAGAAAGCGAGATGTCATGATGGTAGGGTAGAAGTCAAAGGGTTATGCAGAGGGAGCAATCAGCGTCGGTCGTGTAGGGTGGTCTTGATTCAGGCGCACCAAATAAGGCCAGTCAAATTGACACAGGTTAGAGTGCACGCCCTGCTTTGCTATGAGTTACGACTTCCTTGATTGGCCTACAGCGTTTCGCAGCAATTCGTAAGGCGTGTGAAGCACATGGTACAAGGCTTGAACAGGAAGGGCGTGCAACAGTATATACAGGGTAAATTAACAGAAGCAGTAGACTAAACGAGTCTTAGGTAAAACACATCAGGTTCGCGGGTTACTAGAAGATCCACGGTATTACGAAGTATTGCGGCACCACGTCTATATCTCATCAGCCATTTCTTAAACCAAGGATAAATCTTATCGTCATTTATAGCTGGCAGCCTACTCAAAGGCCCAGGGCCTTTGAGTGCCCTATCGCCCGGGAAACCTACTTCTCTCCCAATACCTTAATAGTATATATACCACTAACGTAAAGAGAAAAGCTAGTATATTACCAATATCGCCCCTAGTCTCTCCAATCTTGAGTGCGATTGGGCCTATATACTATGTCTGGACCATACCCAGTATCCATCTAACAATACCGAGGAGGAAGGCCGTCAAGCCCGTAAACCCGATTGGTATCCTCGATTACGTATTCTATACCTCGAGATCGTAGTTCATAAAGTTCCCTTTACGGAAGAGATAATGCTTAGTAGATAAGATTACGAAGAATAATATGTTCCAGTACCTAAGGAGCGCTAAGAAATTTTGTAGTATAGCGAGAAGATAGTTACGGCCAGCGACTCCAAGCAGAATAATGCCTATAAAGATAATGAGGGTCTAGAAAGCCCTAGGAACAATCTATAAGGGCCTAGTAAACAGCTGGATTAATAAAGCTACAGAGTAGATAGTAATATAATTAATACCGATACCGGAGAGTACCAAGATAATAAGTAGGAACTTCGCAAAGCCAAGAGGGTAGAGTATAGTCTAAATCAGGTATCCTAGCCCATTATCGTAGGTATTAGACTATTCGGTGTTAACGCCCATAGTAGAGCCAACACAGCAGCCAATAACTATGCCGATATAAGTTGGTATCCAGATACCGATGGTTATGAGCAGGAAGACCTTGGTCTTGGATATATTAACGGGATACTGCAAGTAGTAGTCCGAGACTATCGAGGACCAGGATGCGCTCGATCCATAGACGATTACTAGCAAGGTTAAGACGGTACCAGGAAGCGATTGTCCCTCAAGCGCACTTGGCGTCGTAATATCGGCGAGATATACAGCTTCTCCGTACATGATTATGAATATAACGAAGAATATAGCCTAGGCCCACGACTCGTACCAAAGCACGCCTCGCAGTCCGACAAAGCTAAAAGAACGGTAATAATTACGACGCCTAGCACGAGCGAGACGCGCCTATTAGAGACGGCACTAAGAGCGAGACCTCCTGTGATACTACTAACGCTGGATTAGCCAAGTTATTCTACGACATTAAGGGCGGCGATTATCTTAGAGGGATACCAGCCGAAGGAGTCTCTAAAGATCGCGACTTGTCGTAGCCCTGTTCCTGGGCCCATTATTACGCACCATCCCTAAGTAATATTTCTGTCAGTAACCAGCCATAAAAGGTATTCGAAGTAACGCAGCACAATTCAAGTTATTGCGGATAAGTATGAGCTTATAGTGACCATGCTGCCTAACAATATTCCAAATATTATAGTCAGGATGCTCTGTTTCAGATCCAGCCCAAACTCCTATCCCAGAAATCCCGTGGCGAAGTATGATAAGTTTATAGTACCACTCGCCCATATGAGCGCCATAATGGCTTGGTTGGGCTTACTACGGTCCTCGGGCAATATACGAACAGATCCATTCTTCTCCACGCCTAGCTTCTCATCGAGGAGGGCTTCATAATGGCGTAGGCTGGCAAGACTACCGCGAGGTGGAGGAGGTGGGGCAGTGTCGAATTGAACTTCGGCACTCGATAGGTCGGAGGAGTCAGCGGGCAGAGATTCAATCACGGTCGTCTTCTCGCCTTTGAGGGTCGCCATTGTACCGTGGTCTTACGAGAGCGTGGAGGCTTCTCGAGAAAGCCAGTAGAAGGAATCAGTAGGCTCATATACGAGTCAGATAGAATCCTTCGGTCCTCACCGAGGTCTCCGCTTGCTATAAACATTTTTATGCGTTCTAGAAGCTGATGTCGAGGGGATGCTGCCTGCATTTAGCAGGTCATATAGCTTTGCTGCAAGCTTCCTGCAGGTTTTTTATCGCATGCGTGACGGACAACGCTGGCAACCGTAGATATCAACGCTAGCGGGATGAGGTCAGAAGTTGCACCGTTGCCAAGATTAGATCTTTATATACTATCCTGCAGAATTCAATTTTCGTCTCGAGTCTTCAAAAATGTCAGACACACAGGATGGCTTCGATGCAAGCGCCAAGGCTTTGAACAGCTTGACCAGTGCTGCTGAAAATCATCCCCAACTTCCTCAAACACACCTCCATTTCCCCGCCAACCACGAAACGGCCCATGCATGGCTCTCGAAGATCATACCTGCTTCGGCGCTTGAAAATCTAGAGACACGCTTCCACATGGGCAACTATATAATTGATCGTAAGACCGGCGAGAAGAGCTTCGAGGCTATGAGTATCTACGTTCGGCTTGGCATGCATTTGCTTTACTACGGCTCCGAGCAAGAGAAAGCTCTCCACTGGCAGCGCACAATTGCGTTGCTGAAAGACCAGAGTATCAAGATGGGAAGGGAGTATGATACTCCTGAAAGCAAAGCCCACATTGAGCCTTTCATTCAGAGCTTCCAATTGGAAGATTCCCTTTCCGAATTGGTCAAGCCGGACCCAACCCAGTACGCGACTTTTAATGATTTCTTTGCTCGGGAGATTAAGGAGTCTGCGCGGCCCATCGATGAGCCAGAGAACCATTTGGTCCCATCAAGCCCCGCGGATTGCAGGTTGACAGCATTCCAAACCATCGATCTTGCAATCAAGTACTGGATCAAAGGCTTCGGCTTTACGCTTGAAAAGCTTCTCGGTGATGCTAACATGGCACAGCAATTCGACGGCGGCTCCATCGTCATCGCCCGTCTCGCTCCCCAAGACTACCACCGCTGGCACGCGCCGGTCGCTGGAACCGTGGAAGGAGTCAAGGACATTCCTGGTACCTATTACACGGTCAATCCGCAAGCCATCAACGAGCCAGGAACGTTGGACGTCTTTTGCGAGAACAAAAGGTCCGTAATGACCGTCAAGCGGTCAAGCACTGGGAGTCCGATCGCAATCATCGCCGTAGGGGCTATGTTGGTGGGGAGTATTGAGTATGTGGGTGGTGTAGAACAGCCCGGAAGTGAGATCAGAAGGGGTCAGTGTTTGGGCAAGTTTTTGTATGGAGGTAGCACAGTCATCGTGGTCTATCCCAAGGGCGAGATTGTGTTAGACGAGGATTTGCTTAAAGACTCAGCGGAGCAAGTCTGTGAGACGCTTATGAGGGTGGGTTGGAGGGTTGGCCAAAAGCAAGTGTAGATGCTATGGCGACTGTTGCCTCAATCAACAAAAAGCACTTTTACAGTCGTCATATCTCCATAGCTGTAGCGTTTGCTGGCAGATGAGTCACTGATCCTCACCGCTAGGCTGCCAATGGAAAGTATGAATACTGCGAGTGGGATGTGACTGCCATAGTAAATGTGCTAGTTGCTATTTGCCGACCAATGACTGCTATTGAAAGTAGAGATGTCAATGTCGAAAGGTACCTTAAGGTAGTAATTTCATGGCTAACTTCATGGGGCTGGGCTGGCATGGCAAGGGAATGATTTCCACACACCCTATAAACAGTTCTCCACCGCTACAGAAAAGTATATTTGGGGTCTCTACTCGATGTACTACATATGCAGGGAGATTGACTCTGCATCAGCCTCCAAGATCGGCTCTCTAGCTGCCTGCCGGGGTAGAAACATGTATCATTTCATCATGATATAAAGCGCAAAAGGGCCAATACATCTGCTGAAACTATATAAGAGGACTACAATGTTCCCCCATCGTTCTCTATGTGGTAGACTGCAAGTCTGGCCAGGCTGTTTTCGGACAGGACCGAAGAAGAATAACCGAAACAGCAAGAAGTGCGGCAATAGATTGACTGACCTCGTTTGACCTAGAACAATGACATGGTATCGACAGTCTGTCTTATGAGAACACGTCGACCACCTCATGGACCTCGCCGCACTCTATGTTCACTAGCGAAACGGGTCTCAAGTTCAGGGATAGGGGTCTGTTCTATCACTACGCTACCTCCACCTACCTCAGCCTAGCTCATCGAGGCGACGCTGCCTCCGTGCGGCGGACGTCAATACCACAATATGCACATGACTATCCCTTCACTATGCATGCCGTACTTTCACTCTCTGCCTTGCACCTCGAATATCTGGAATCTTTGTACCGTCAACGCTATATTCTTGCGGCCGCTCGCCACCAAAACCTTGTGCTATAGACTTCTAATTGAAGATGGACGGTATCGATGAGAAAGATTGCTATGCGATGTTTGTATTTGCAAGAATGGTAGTTGTGTACAACATGCTATTACATGTTTGCGGGACGAATGATGTTCGGGATAGTAACTGTGGAAGAGTTGAGAATGTGGATGTTTTAGTTTACTGCTACCGTACAATCGTATGGTTTTTGGTGGGTCCAATATTCCCTTTAAGCCTTTGGTCAATTATCGCGCAAGAGATAACATAGCTCTTACAGCCAATCCCTACGATGGCCAGCTTGAAGCTCTTGCACCGCTCTTCAGCAATAATCCGGATTTCTCTACACCCGTGGGGCGTGAGAACTTTACTTGCGCAAATGCCGTAGCTGGGTTGCGCCTCGCGTTCGCTTTGCCCTATACAAACCAACAAACCATCAACTTCCGTAACGCTATTGCCCTTTGGCCGCGGAGGCAGTCTCAGGACTTCTTCGACTTGCTTCGTGAAAACAGTCCGAAAGCTCTTATCGTTCTGGCTTTCTATTAGGTCATGCCCAAGAAAGTTGAGGACTATTGGTATCTTAGAGACCAGGGAAGAAAGGTGCTTTGCGATTATCAACGAACGTCTGGATGATCGATGCAAGTGATGGATACACTGGCCTCTTCAGGAGGTAGGGTTGTAAAGCACAATTTATCTAGGATACACGGCCTAGGAGTAGCATCAAGTTCACCTCTATACCCATCAATTCTAAGCAGATTTACTACGCTCTTTGCAAATGGCATGATCTATGTGAGTTGAACAGGTACAACTGATGGACAGAGACGCAAGACCTTGTTCAAAAGGTAACAGAACATACTCACGATCTGAACCCTCCAACGCCATCGCCAGTGCAATGAGGGCCCCGGAGTTACCCCGGGAGCCGCCCTGCAGATTCCCCTAAGGTGGTTACGGAGAGCAGCTTAGGGAACACTTAGCGGCTCGATTAGGGCGCCCCCTTCATTGCAAATTATTGTGGCGATGACGTACCCTCTTGCCCGCGGACTACGGGGTTATAAGCCCTGCGCGACCTTGATGTGGAAGCCCAAAATCGAACAATGGGTTCGAGCCTCGCCTCATCGGCGCCAGCGTGTATGCGGCACGTGCGCGTCCACGGGAGTAGAAGGAAAACCACCATCGCCAGGAGCACTGATGCTTTTCGAACCACCAACACCATCAGAAAGCAGATCTCGTCTAGTACAAGGTATCATCGCAACTCAGCATGGCCACCCAAGAAAACCCACCTGCAGGACTTCGAAATCCGCAAGTCCCCATCAATTTTGTTCCAGTCAACGCAGGAGAGACGTTCAAGTTGGGCCCCATGACCATCCGCATTATGGAAGATGGATCACACACAGGTAAGAACGGCATTATACCAGGCTGCCATACTGCTATCTCACCTTCGTAGACAACCGCCTCGGTGCCGCTGAGCTTATAATCCCACCCAAAACCGCCGGTCCGCCGCCTCACTGGCACGAGATGCACGACGAGACGTTTTTGGTCACCAAGGGAACAGTCAAATTCCATACGGCCGGCCACAAGGAGGTTAAAGTCACAGAGGCGAAGACTGGAGACTATGTCACTGTGCCCATTCGAGCTCCACATACATTCTCGAATCCCTTCGATGAAGAAGCGAGGTTCTTCAATACCTTTACCCCGGCTTTCTATGTCAACTACTTTAAGCTGTTGAGTGAGTTGGCTAATGGAGGCCCGTTGACAAAGGAGATCAACATGCAAGCTATGGCGATTTATGCGACGATCCCTATTCCGAGATAGGAGCAGCTGTTTCTTTGTCCTTCAGCGACACAGCATACGTGATGCTTCATGTCCCAGCGCTTGATGTACAATTTTGACCGAATTCTGAATATAAAACCGCTTGGGCTGCATGCTTGGCATGCGGAATGTTCCCCTCTATGCTCATCTCATGACTCGCGTCTCTATTTTCACTTCAAGAATCACTACCCGTGACTACAAGACTCGCTGCTTCTATTACACATAGTGCGGCTTTGCAGAAGTCCACAACCGTGAACAGAATTCTACATTTGTAATCATAAGCATGGCTACAGCCCTCCTCGTCATCGACATGCAGCATGTCTTCCTCGATATGACGACAACCGCCCTACCCAACATTCTCAAACTCATAGATTACTTCAAAGCCCAATCGCTCTCTGTCCTCTTCACCCAGCATGGTCACACGAAAGAAGAACTCACGCCGCCATACAAGAACCAATTAGTCCGCAAGTGGGGACCTAATGGCTCCATCGCCATCGGTAGCAAGGATTGGGAGCTCTTACCAGAGGTTACGGAGAAGGTAGGGAGCTACCCTGTAGTTGGGAAGAATACATATGATGCTTTCATCAACACAGATCTGGGCAAGATGCTGAGCGAGAAGAATATTGAGAGGGTTGTGGTTTGCGGGGTCATGACTGATTGCTGCTGCGACACCACTGCCAGGAGCGCGTTCAATAGAGGGTTCGAGACCTGGCTGGTAGAAGATGCTTGTGGGAGTGCTAATAAGAAGCAACACGAGGCTGGTCTGAGGGGTTTTGGCTTTGCCTTTGGGGATGTGCTTAAGACGGTGGATGTACTAGGCCGGATGAAGTGATTGATGATTTGGTGACTGGTATCAATGCTTTCGACCATGATCATGACGAGATGCGGAGAGAACGGAGAGAGGTAATGAGACTGGACAGATATAAGATACTAAGATGATTGCCTTTGATTGTTTTCACCCATGTGTCGCAAGAAACTAACCACGTTCTTAGCCGGGCGAACTCATGCCCGCCCTAATATCGACCCTCCTCTCCAATCACTCAAGACCTAGAGTATTATACATTGTCTCTGCTCGTTCGTTCCTCATCTGATGGATCTGTGCGCTATGCTCCTACACAACAGGTGATCTCAATTCCCGTCCAACATTGTCTGATCATCACTAGCGATACATGAGCCTAAGCCCGAACCGCACAAGCCACAATGGAATAAAGGTCGGAATAAGCCATCCTGTACCCATGGCGTTGTTCCTCAACCATATGTGGATCGTAGAATAAGGCGCGCCAGAGGGAAGATAATTAGCTCCTTGTTCGAGTACGAGCGCTCCTGCTCGGATGTTGCTCTTGAAAACAACCTTTCTTCGAAGGTTTTGACGGTTGTGACCAGACTCTTCTGCAAGTCTTCAGTCTCCGCGCTCCGAATAATAGCTTGGGCCAGGTCCACAGCGTCCCTCATAGCAACACTGATTCCTTCGCAGACATACGGAGTCATCAATTGCGCGGCGTCCCCAATCAAAGTCACTTTGGGGTGATGTTCCCAACGATGGCCTATAGGAAGCATGTACAAAGAGCGCGATGCGATGTCCGTGTCCTTTGCGACTAGGATGAGCTTGAAAAGAGGCTCCGCCCCATCTGCATGTTCTTTCCGAAGCGCCTGTTCGACCTCAACGCCGTTTTTAATGTCATATGCGCAAGTCTGCTGCTAGTTCTCATCTTTTACACAGTAGGCGCGTACGCAAATGCTGCCATCTCCCAGCTGTTGAGCACCAATGGCTTTGTGGTCTGAAATTGAGAAAAGAGAACCCCGGTTGACAAAATTGTAAAATTCGGGGTGTTTGTTTTCGGCATCTTCGATAAAAAGGTCGTAACCTCCAACGCCGGGATAGAAGGGTCTCACATCCGAAAGAAGTGGGCGAACTTTGCTCCAGGCACCATCTGAGCCAACAATAAGATCGATGCTTTTCTCAACACCACGGTCGAAATGGAGCGAGAGATCGTTGGGATCGACCTGCCTTAGTCGGCGCTTCCACCGCACTATGCCTAAAGGTAGCGAATCGAAGAGCATCTGACGTAGCTCTACACCATTGATGTCTGGCTGTCCACGATTATGTTCCTTGGTGGAACCTCCTCGAGATGTATGTAATGAGGTTTTTGTCTACCGCGCGGACCGCCTCTCCATCGTAGAGAGCGTACTTGAGGAAGTCACCGTACAATCCAGCTTCACGTAAGACATAAAGCCCGGTCTTTGTGTGAAGATCTAGGGTACCGCCCTGGCTGCGATCGGCAATTGAAGCTTCGCCTTCGAAGATTGTAACGGGAATGGATGCACGAACGAGGAGCCTGGCAAGGATGCTGATGGGATGCAGGTCAGCAGTATCCTTGGGAGTGTAATTAGGGAGGGGAAGTCCTACCAGCCAGCAGGGCCTGCGCAATAACGGCTATCTTGGGCAAAGACGACATCTTCAAGAGCTCCAGGTATTCCCACTTGGGACGATGTTGGTTTTTGTCTTTGTTGTCAATCCAAGAAGGGAGACTCTCCCTTATGTTTTGATAGACCTCATACTGCTGGACAAGGAGCCGGGGCTAATCCTTTGGAGGATAAGACGAGCCATGCCTTCACTTGCAGCCTTCATTCACACGGACTTGCGGGCAATGGGGGATGACGACTGGCCATATCCTGACTTGATTACGGCAGCCACGGATTGGCCGTAGTCTTCATATAGCGGTTGCGAGCAAATATAAGTCTGGGAGTAAGATACATTACTTACCTCGTATATCGAGAGTAAGCCCGGAGCCAGTCGGCGGCGATATCTCCACCTTCTAACTCGTTCAAGCAAGGCGTTCGGTGCTTTCTCGTCTGGATTTGCCGACGCTATAGTAAAGTATTCCCTCCAGTGGACTAGTAGAGCACTGCTGGGTCATAAGGTAGTCAGCCAACTCTATGGCAGGGTAGCGCGGACACTCGCAGTACCTCCAAAAGCCTCCCACAGAAGCTGGCTGGACTACTCCCATGAAAAGAGCGGCGATGCTCACTCACTGGGTACACCTGCTTGTGAGCACCCTTTGCACGGCTACCCTTTCTGTTGGACAACAGCCACTAGTAGCTCTTGTTCGAGATGACGTCCGAGCAGCGTCGGCTATCGCTGCATTACAGCAATGGTATAATAAAGATAGCGGACTTTGGGATACTATAGGATGGTGGAACGGCGCCAATGTTTTGACCATGCTCGCCGATTTTTCAGCTGTCGATGATTCCTTCGATCACGCCATTCGCAATGTCTTTGAGAACACTTTCGAGCAGGCTCAGCTACAGGCCTCGAATTTCGTGAAAATCATGTCTCCAAAGTCAGTCGATACCTACACTCGGGAAGCGCGTGCACCCGGCAATAGGACGCGGCATCTTACTGGGTTTACTGGCTTTCTCAACGAATACTATGACGATGAAGGTTGGTGGGCTCTCGCGTGGCTCAAAGTCTACGATCTTACGAAGCAGGAGCGATACTTGCAAATGGCCATTGAGATATTCGAGGATATGACGACAGGCTGGGGTGGGAAATGCGGAGGTCTGTGGTGGAACAAAGAGCATACCTACACTGGCGCCATTGAGAACGCGCTCTTCCTCACAGTGGCTGCCCAATTAGCCAACAGAGCGGCGAACGAGGAGTACTATATTCAGTGGTCACTGAAGCAATGGGAATGGTTCCAACAGACTGGAATGATCAATGCGCAATACAACATCAACAATGGGATTGATCCTATTACATGTCGGAATGATGGTGGTACGATATGGACATATAATCAGGGTGTCATTTTAGGTGCCTTGGTCGAGTTGAACGAGGCTGCGCCCGATGATTCGTACTTAGACACGGCAGAGAAGATTGCTATGGCTGCTCTTGAGAAGTTGAGTGACTCGAATGGCATTCTCCATGAGCCCTGCGAGCCAGAATGTGGCGCGGATGGCCCTCAGTTCAAGGGCATCTTCATACGCAACCTTCGAATATTACAACATGCTCAACCTGATGATCGACTCAAGGCCTTCGTCGAGAGGAATGCTGACAGTATCTGGCACCATGACCGTGGATCCGGACAGTACCTGGGACTGTTGTGGTCCGGCCCGTTCACGGAAGCAACGGCGTCCACACAGAGCTCTGCTTGCGATGCCTTAGTGGCAGCACTGTCTGTTCAAGGGCGAAGCAAAAGCTATGGGCCCGTCAGCCAACTGGTAGCCTAAAGCTCTGGACGCTCCGACTTTGTGGTTATGTCGAACTCTGTTGGCTTTATCCACCTTCCAGGGATATCGCCGAGATGGAGGGGAGTCCGATGAAAGGCTTATAAAAGTAGAATCTTGGTATTCCTTGATATGAGTCCATACTCCAGGTCGTCAGAAGATAGCCACTCGTAACCCTCAATCAACAATCTCTCACTTCTAGACCTAGAAGCTCGAAGTCAACACTAAGAGCGTAGGTTCGACATTGGGAACATCAATCGCTCTCTGTCCGCTCCGAGGAACTTGGGGAGTCTTTGGCCTTTCTGCGCCTGCGTGTTAGCAGCTCCCCACGAACTTCCCTGTCTTCTCTTCGACCTATCGACTTCTTCCGGGACTTCTCGGCTTCGGCTTCGGCTTGTTCGAGTTTCTCCCTCAGCTGCTGTACATCATCATCGCTATCATCAGACCGATCAGATGCGTCTCTCTCGGAGCTTTGTCGTTTGGAGGTACAACGAATAGCCAGTCTCGACCTCCTTGGACAATCTGAGGCATCCCTTCTTCGTGTCGTAGCTACAAATTGGACACTGTCCTTGCGCAGCATATCTCGTTCAGCCAGCTCTCCGTAAACATCGTCCTCCTCGATCTCATAGACTGCGCTGATGTAATCATCGAATTGGTCGCTGGTCATGGATACGAACTCGTGGATACGATCTCGAAGCGCCTGTCAGAGAGTCATGGCCTGTCAATTTCTGAGCTTCCTGGACCAGAATGCTCATCATTGTAGTCCCACCTAGCAAGAGCGATGGTGGTCTGGAACCCGTTCTTGATTTGCCTACTATTCCAGCGCCGCGTGCCCTTTCGCTTGCTGTTCAACCAGTATGGTTTTCCGGACTTCATGACTCGGTCGGCTTGGACGTCCAAATTGATATCGCTCCTCTCAATCCTATCAAGGTTCATTTCCCAAATCTTGAGGGTCGATGGTCGATCCAATGGAGGATAAGAGGCTAATATGAATGCGTGACTTGAAGATTTATCATACTCGCCAAGGCGGTCTGTAGTCAGAATGAGGATGCCCGATTAATTCTCGAGATATCGTAAGACTGCTTCAACTTAAGCTCGTGCTGGGCTCAACAAGGTGGGAAACTTACCAGAGATGAGACTATTCCGTACCAAGTCGCCTTTCTCTCTTTTGGCCAAGTAGACGTTTGCTTCATCCAGCAGAAAGACGCAGCCCCATTTGTGAGCCAGGTCAAAGTAAGACTCTAATATGTTTTCGACCGCGGACGCAGTGGTACCGGTGTCACCACATGTGATGGGGAAAAGCGGCCCCTTCGTCTGCGCAGCGACGCATTCCGCCGTTGAGGTTCTACCTACCCTTGGGACACCACGGAGGAGAATTATCAAGCCCCTCCCTTTTCCTTGTACGAAATCGGTTGAGAAATTTGCCTTTATGGCTTTTCTGGAGGTCGGCCTTGATCTTCGTTTGTGGTTTTTTACTAGTACTTGCGGAAATCTTGGATTGCCACTTCGAAATCGATGACAACATCGCTATTGACCTGCTTGAAATCTCGTCAGCGAATTTCCCACCGTTTTTATATACCTGGGCTTGGTGCCAGAATAGACGGTAGCCTTAGACGCCAGAGCAATCGACCCAGCACAGAATACCCTCGTGCCAAGCAGTAGGATACGTCTTTGAGCCCATCTAAGAGTCTAGAATTATGTGCGATGATAGTGATAGCGAAATTCTCTGCTTATGAGGAATTCTGTGCTGCGGAAGTTCGGAGTGTCACTTTTCTGAGACCAAGCATGTCTTCTACTCATCTCATCCTGCTGGTCGCTCACGCTTGGCTCCCTTGCACTAAGGCCCGAATGTCGCTCATGGGTTACTTCGGCAAGTTTCACGAATCTATTATCTCGTCTCAGCAGCTCCCTCTCAGTGTCACCCGCGCTGGGGTCGAATCTGGCTGGATAAGCGTGCAAGGTATTAATGGGTAGCTCGGCTTCGTATTCTTGAATGACAAATCTTCGGGTACGAGACCAACTCTCTCGCCATCGAAGTCGACGTAGAAGGCGTCAATAAAGAAAGGTGTGTTCTTGAATGCGTGAATGTGAGGGCTTGATCTTCGTGCTGTTCCCAGCTTCGCAGTGGCTGCGAAGCCGAACGAGTAACAGTTGGCGGTTCATAATCAATGTCAAATATTGCACGCCCACCAGTGACATGAAGAACTCGGTATGCTCGCTTCTCTGTTGTGCCCGAAACGACAAGATCACTGGGCTTGAAAAGCTGCCACAGGTGCTCGAAGGCATATCGCGTAGGCTACCGTCGTCAATCTGTCGCTGAACAGAAAAGAACCTTTCCATATCTTTATTCAAGAACTCAACGAGGCATCGCAGCTGATCTCGGAGCTTTGTGGCATCGCCAGCTCTATCAGGCTTGTCCCCTGGATCTCCGGTGCTCTCCAGTTGACTCTTCACATTTGTGTGGCTTCCCTATCGTTCCGTTCCTCATTGAGAATGGGGCTGATGTTCTCATCAAATTTCCAGCTCATAAGAAAGCTGTGGATCTTTCCCTGGACCGTATTCGTCGTTTTGGTTCTGCACTAAAAAGTGTGGCCATTGGTACAGGAGCCATCATCAAAACGCTGCTTAAAGAGAGGGTCCACAACTCTCCAGACAATGAAAGGTTGAGCTACTATCTGCATGTCGCTGCGAGCGCGGGAGACGAGGAGAGGCTGCAGAGATGGTGTTCCAAAAAGGCGTGGATATCAACTTTCAAGGCTACAATAATGGTTTCGCTCTCCAGGCCTAATGTGAGGATACACGTACCGAATCCACCGTCTGCACAGCTTGCAAGATTGGGAATGAGCAGATGTTGCCGCTTCTTATTTCCAATGGTGCTAATCTAAATGCCAAGGGCAAAGATCGGCACTGTGGCCGGTGCACATTGCCCAGTCCTTTACATGTGGCCGCTGCCAACGGACGATGGTACTCATACCTTTAGTGCTGCTGTCATACAGTTTCTCTCATTAGCGATATCCAAGATTACTATACTCTGCTACTATAATGATTTTTAGGAATATGGATTTATGGTAGCATTATCCCTCCCAGGGCGTATAGCAGAACTGGGGTCAAAAATAGTCGAGCTGGGGTCAGCCGACGTATAAGCCAAGCATATGCAAGCCCTGACCCCAGCTGAACCTGGAGTATATGCGGGCTTGTAGCTCGGACGGGGTCTAAAGTTTCTCCGGCCGGGTCAGTATATCCTTAGTATATGCGCTAATATCAGGGTTAAGACGGGGTAAGGAATATACTCGGTATATATATAATATTAATCTCGGGTTAAAATTTTGCTCCGGGGTCGCTTAAAGGCCCCGGTATTAATAGATTTAAATAAAGTTAAAACTTATAAGATCCCTTTTAATATTATATCTATTTAATTTATATTTCGTATATATTAAATATATTAAATAAAAACTCTTAACTAATTACTCTACTTTATATAATATATATTATAATTTATTCGTAATATCTATACTTTACTTTATTTATACCGAGTATATATTACCGTAAATTATAGTTATTAAAATATTTATTATTTAAAATAATACTACTATAACCGCCTATAATATCGAATATTAATTAAATAAATTTTAGGTAAATACGTATTAAAAATATATAACGTATATATTAAATATAGATTTAGTTCGAAGATAATAATAATAATAATAATAATAGTAATAATAATAATTCTAAAATTAACGAGTTAGAGGGTTTAGAAAAAGGGGGTAAAAAATTAAAATTAATAAAAAATCTTCTCTTTATAAATTTTACTCCTATTAATTAACCCTTTAATATAGTATCCTAGGTATATATTAAATATAAATAAACTATAATTTAAATAACGGGTATTCTAGTTAATAGAAACTTTAATTACTATATAATAATTAAAGAAGTTTAGGACTACTTTAATATACCCGAATATCTCGATATAAATCCCGATAGAATTCTTTATTTTATTTATATTAAGTCGAAACTTAATAAAGAAGATTATTATAATATTACGAGTTTATTCGAGAGGTATATATCTAAAGTATATATAATATATATTTAATTTAAATTAAAACTTTACTAAAATATTATTAAATTTTAATTCGGATATAAATAAATTAATAAACTATTAAAAAAACTAATTAAGGTACCGCTTTTAATTAAGAATAATAAAAAGAATTAATAAATAACGACCTAGAAGGGAGTATTTATATATAATAGGATTAAATATTATTAATATATTTATTAAGATATATTTACCCTATACCGAGTAGATAATCGAATTAAGATTTAGAATATTAATAGGTTATAAATAAATTTCTTTTTTAACCGCCCGATATATAAATAACCGGTCGATTAACGATTTAAAAAATAAATTAAATACTAGTATAATACTTTCTTTAAAGAGTAGTGTATATAAAGTATATATTATATATACCTAGTAACCGAGATAATAGAGTATAAAAATCGATAACCGGTAGTATTCGAGTATAATAATATAAATAAATATCTCGTATATACGAAATTTATATTAATATTATAAAGTCGACTTTTATAAAGTCTTTATTAAATAGTAATTTAAAATTATAGTACCGAGTAGGATCACTCCTCGCTATAATTATATAAATAGATTTATTTTACCTTCGGGTACTAGTTAAATTCGGGGTATAATTTATATAAAAGAATTATACCTATATAAAGTATTTAATAAATAATTATTTTAAATATAATAAACTATCTTCCTTAATCTTAATATATACTCGGTATATACTCGGTATATATTTAATATAAATAGGGTTTACTTACTCTAAGGCCGGTATAATATTTTTATAAAAATATAATATACGTTTTAATCTTTATATCCCGAATAATTAAAATCGTTTCCTATTTCTTATACTAGTTATACGCGGATTATATATATATTATTTACTATATCTAATTAAGCTATTTAAAGATATCGCGGAGAATATTATTATTATTATTAAATAATATAATTTACTAGATTTAACTATAAATAAATTTAATATATACCGAGTAAATATTAAAAATATATATTTATAATATATAGAGTATTTTATAATATCGCTCTTTTTTACGAGTTTTAAATAAAAATATAATTAAAACTCTCTACGGGCGATATATAAGAGTCTTAATATTAAAGATTATATTTTTATTTTAATTCGAAAGTAGAAGTTATTAAAATATAGAGCCGTTATATACCTAATAAATACGAAACTTATATTTACTATATATACGATTTATATTTCGATAAATATATAGCGCGAATTTACTTTTAATTAATAAAAAGATAATATCGAATAATAAATCCATTCGATTACTTATTTCGACGAAGAGTATTATTTAATTATATACTATATATATATATAGGCTAAAGTATTCTACGAGGTTTAATATATAAAAATAGACCTAGTATTTAAAATAATAAAGAGAAAGATTAATCTCTTTTTACTTTTATCCTAAAACTCCGATATTAACTATATATATAATATATACTTTTCTTATACTCTATATATATTTAAAAATTACTAGAGATCTACGTCTATTACTATATATTTATAAATCTCGAGATACGTTAAATATATTATTAAATATTTATAAAAACGTTTAAAGTACTCGAGGAAGTATCTCGATTAAATATTAAATTTATATATATTACCCCGGGCCAGGGTCTATATACTATAATAATAAATATAAATATAAAGTAAACTCTAGGTTAAATCTAGTATAAATTATATATATATAAAGTATATATTAATAAATATAGGATTCGGGGACTTCCTTTATAATTTTAACCCTAAACGGGAATAAAATAAATATCTTTAATATATACTAGTCTTCTACTAAATATATATTAAATATAACTTTCGAAAAAAGTATCTTAATTATATAGCTCTTTATATAGTTAATTAAATATAAGAGGCCAAAACTATAGAGGAGTTAAAAACGAAGATATATAATATAAACTTTATATATCCCGAGTTTAAATTATGAATTAATAGTAAAAAGACGCTCTAGATTCTCGTAGGATTTACGCCCGAAATATTAAAGATATTAATTAAATAGTAGGATTATATTTAAAAAAATACCGGAGTAGAGGAGAGTAGTTATTTTTCGGATAATATTTTTACGGGCCGAAAATTAATTATATTTAATATTTACCTTAAATAAAATATATATATAATATATATTTAATATATATTAATTTTATAAGGTACAAACTTCGTTCCTAAAAGATATTTATAAAGAAAGATATAATAGAGTAATAAAGAATTAATTAAAACTAGAGGAATAATAACGAGCCTTTATATATATTTAAAGTAATAAAGAAAAATAGTAAATCTTAATTACGACTAAAACTGGGTATATACTATATATATATATATAGTACTATACTTATTCTAATTATAGATAAAAGAGATTAATAAATTATAACCCGATAATTTTAAAATTTAAAACTTTTATAAAACCCCCGAAATCTTTATAATAACGCGGATATTATAACCGAGGATAATACTCGTTTTTAATATAAATTAAATATAAATTAAATTAATCTCGTTATAATTACTAGGACTTCTTTCTCTATATTTTTTAATTCTAGTAATAAGATTAATTTTAATTATAACGCCTCCTATAATTTAAATAATTATATTATTTATAATTTAAATTATTATATCGTTTATAGCCTAAATAGTCGTACCGCGAGTTAGATTTATAAATCTTAAATATAGGCTAGTAAAGGGGCGCGTATATACCGAGTATATATTAAATATAAATATATATTACCCCCGTTATCGCTATCGCGGGGGATTATATTAAGTAGGGGAATTCAAAAATATATATATATACCCTCGGCTTAAGAAACGGATAATTAAATATATACAGCGCGTATATAGAGTATATATTAAAGAATTATAAAGTTTAAGCGAAAGAAAGAAGAGTTTAAATTAAATTAATAATTTAAAAATTTAAAGAATTAAAATATAAACCCTATAGTTAGTACTAGCGTAGTATATACCTAGTATATACTAATAGCGTAAAATTAGTTTATTATTTAAAGTAGTAGTTCTACCCCTTTTAACGAACCTATTAATTATAATAAAATTAGGGGTAGAGATAGAGATAGAGATAATTTAAATTTAAAATATATTCAATATATACTCGGGATATACGAATATACTTTTATTATAAATTAAAATAACGAAGCTCTAGATACGATTACACTATTAAATTTTTTTTTTTTTAGAATTTTCGGAGTATTTATAAATACTAGAAAGTCTTCCGGTTATATAAGGAAAAGATAATCCTAAAACTTTTATAAATAAAAAAAGTTATTAGAATTTCCTAGAAGAGTTTAGAGATAAATAAATAATATAAATAACGGTACTAGAAAGGGTAAAACCAGTTTAATTTAATTAAAAGAATATAAATAATATTTAAATAAAGTATAAACTCGGTATATTTAATAGAAATAAATAATAAATAAATAATTAAATAATTAATATTATATAGAAGATTTTAAAACTATTAATTTTATATATTAATTAAATAATTTATATATTTAATTTAAGTAATAAAATTATTAATATTAAATATACGATTTAATTTCTTATATTACTCTTCTAATAAAGTATTTAAAGATATAATAATTAATACTACTTTAGTAAATAAAAATATTAATAATAAAATCTAAAAAACGATATTTTTATTAAATCTAATTTTCATAATAAAAATTAAATCCGTTCTTTAGTTTAATAATATATTTAAAATATTATATTATTTCTCCTTAAACTCGATTTTAAAATAATATATCGTAACGCCTTCTATATACTCTCGATTTAGAATTTTATATAAATTATTTATCTTTACTATAATAGGCGTAGACGCGAAATCGCCTACTATATATAATATTATTATAATAAATATTAATTTTAACCTTAAATATATTTCGTAGAGGGTTTTATAATAAAGGGGACCTACTAATAATAAAGAATAAAAACTAATAATAAATAATTATCGTTATAATAATAATCGAAACTCGAGTTATAATTAAGGATTTTTAGATAACCTATATTTATTTCGTTATATATACGATAAATAGTATTATAGATAATTATATTCGAAAGAGTATATATAAAAGTATTAGCGCGCGATTAATTTAAATCTTATTCTAAAATAATTAAATAACGATCGCGTCGTAAAATTAATTATTAATAAAGAAAAAAATTAACGGAAAAATTTATATAAACGGCCCGCGAAAATAATACGAACTTAATAAAAATATAGGGTTTTACGCTTAGACCTGCCGCCGTTTAACTGCGAAGTTAATATTTCTAACCCGAAGGGGCTTAGTAAACGGGAGCTAACCCGAAGGGGCTTAGCGGTGGCTTGGGAGGTCTGAGGGACTGAGGCAATCACATCCAGGTGAGCAAGCTCTTTTCTTCTTATTTCTCTCAATGCTCTCAACTTCCTTCCCCCTTTGGTTGTTGACGCTTTCGGATTTGCTTTTCCTTCAATTACTCTTCGCTGGCTCTGATAAACCTGGCTCGCTTGCTTAGTTGTCAGCTTCTCATTACTGTTCTCTCACCAACGTTCGCATTAAGATCTGGACTTGAAATACGTCAAAGGCTACCTTCCTACTCAACCCCTTCTCTCTCATTCAGCGACACGCATTTTCTCCTTTACTTTGTCGCCTTTCAAAGCCCTAGTCCCTCATTACTTTTAGACCGCCTGATCTTCCACAGTCTCGTCCTATTCCTCAACTTTCCCCGGTTCCTTGCAGTTAGGCTGTCTGTAATGGCCATAGCCACGATAGGGGCGCCAGCGAAGTGGATTCAGCCCAAAGCTTCTACGCGGGCGCAGCAGGATCAATCGCAGAAACCCCTCGCAGGCCCCGGGGGGCTTTCCTTTACTGCGCCGCCGGCGAAGGAATGATGAACCAACGTCGCTAGTGATATAGTGATGTTTTCTGCATAGGTCTGGCGATTGGGTATCTTTATGGAGTGCAGCTGGGTTTTAGGCATCAGCCCTCTTGCTCCCTCGGTGCTCCCTCTAAAGCGGCCCTACTCCCTTATCCAATCGAAAACGGCAATTCCCAATCCTAATTTCGGGGTGTATACAATACAAACATTATATATACCCAAACTTAGGATTAACGATTGCCGTTCTCGATTTGGGAAGGGAGTATAGCCGCTTTAGAGGGACCACCGAGGGAGGACGGAGATAGCATGAGGGAGCATGAGGGAGCAGCAAGGGAGCAAAGGGGGCGCAGCAAAAGGAGCAAAGGGGTGCAAGGCATGCTTTCGTTAATAGCCCTCGATACGCTCAAGGCCTCTTTGATCAACGTGGTGGCCTCAGTGGGAGCCGTAGGAATATGGAAAAAGCGGGCTATCTGCCTCAGCCCCCACCCCTTAACCTGAGCTCCGGACCAAAGGGATAGCTCATAGGTGCGCTTCATGTCATTTTATGTCGTTCAACGTCATTAAGTCAGCAAGATTATTGGTCGAGTTCCCAGTCACAACAAGCAATCTGTCAGTGGCTATCAATCCTGTCTTCAGATGTTCTTCCAACTCCCAAGATGGAGGACCCCGCTGTCATCACTCTCCAAGCCGTGGCCACCAGTGTTTTTAGGTAGGCAGGAATTCCCCCTTGTCGCGCTGGGGTCCTGTTCCAAACGCTCCAAAAATCATACTCACTCCACAGAACCGTTGGCTTGATACCTGCAAGCTTCCACACCCCGTCAATTTTCCGGTAATAATGAATATTGCTTGCATGCGCGTGGCCCTTGAACTTGACCTTTTTCAAGTCTGGGGCGGCGTAGACTTGGTGCGCCGCACGGATTTGATGCCGGCCGATCGTCTCCGTATCAGAAATCTTCTCATAGTACGTTGCTCCAACCAAATGCTGTGTCATCGTGCACGGGTCTCCCAGGAAACTCGGATGTTGAACCATGGCCATGTATTCGTCTGCAGGCATGCCAGCCCACTTCTGCAAGCCTATTCCTGTATAGTCGACCTGCAACGGTTTAAGCAAGGCCTTGTTCGATTCCAACTCAAGTGCGGTGGACCCTGGGAAACCAACCATTAGTGTGGGTGCAATGTTACTACAAAGTCTTTTCCAGTCCTGCATATGCGTCAAGACAGCTGCATTCTCAAACAGCAAGATAACCAAGCAGAACTTACCTTGTTATCATAGCTATCGGCCCAATCAAAGACTGCTTTTTGAAGTCCATTGTAGTCCAAACCACCCAATCAGCAAGAAACATTGATCAAGGGTGGCTTCTCGTGCATGCTAACCTTGGATAGTCAACCCACACGTCATGCCTTCGAGACTTTATTGCAGACTCTAGAATTGTGTTAGGACAATGGGACAGGGCAGGCGGTATCGGACTAGGCACCAGAATACTTGCTGACTGAAACTCAAGGCATGCAGCAGGCTGAAGGCATGGCGGTTATATATGTGGCTTGCCAGACGGTACAAGACAACGACTGTAGGTCTCGAGTAGCATGAGCGCAATAGCTCCAAAAATGGGGGGCTGATTCGTTGGACAACTGACGCAGACGTAGCAGGTTCTAGACTTGGATGCATACGCAGCTGACACACCGCCCACCCTATTACAAAGGCCTCAAAGTTAGAATCGTTTAGGCCATCCTTAGCCTGGTCTTCTCGGGCGTCCTAGCGGCATGAGCATGAGAAAAATGGCCTGAAAGCAATCCACATTCTCTAGGATTTAAGATATACATGATCTAGAGACTGAATATTGCAAAAGCCATTGTCGACATGTAGTACGCCAGAAATTCAGGATCTGGCTGCAATCGCTTCTTTCGCTTTCTACTTATTGAGCAACGAGGACAGGGAGGAAAAGAACTAGACGATCGAGACGTCCGTCGTCTTCCTGATACCTCCATTCTGGCTGTGATGGTAATCTTTACCGGGCCGGGTCATCAGTTCCATCGAGTGCCCTGAGTGGCCTAGCTCTCGTTGCTGCACCGAGTAGCCATCGCGGCGGTTCTTGTAAGCCGAGCTACGGGCAGAACTCACTTTGCCCAACCATGATCGTATACTCCACCTACTGAACCAATAAGTTTTACCTTTGGATGTGCCGCCACGGCGGAAGCTGTCCTTTGAAGCCTTACCGAGCGACACTAGATACAACGGTCCAAGGGTGGGGATGCAAGCCGCGATCACAATCACCCAGTTCTCCGTTATGTACCAATACACCAGATCGGTCGCATTGTGAGTGAAATCTGGGGTGGCCAGGTTCTTGAGTTCGACTGTTTTGATAGTTGATGCAAATACAGCAATGAGCCCAAGACCCATGATCGCAGCCAAGCCGAACTTGATTTTGAGCTTCATCTGCAGATTCCATATGATAAGGATGGGAAACAGGGCTAGGACGAGATCACTGAGAGAAGAAAACGCTGTAATATGTTAGCATCGAGGAAGCCTTTTAGGTACATCTTTAACGAACCCCCTTGGAAGTATCCATAATTTTGTTGAATGTGAGGATCCCAACAGGAACCTTTATAACCAACCTCGGGATTCAATTGATCCCACAGATAGGTTACTGGCGTGCACTGCGAGAAAGTCAAGATAGTGAGCAGCAGGTTGACAACGAAGAGTATCACAATAAGACCCCAAAGGAAAATCTCGTAGGGTCTATTTCTGTTCATGACACGCATCAAGAGCAAGGCAATAGAGATCTTTCCGAAGCACGCGCTCATCGTCGAGAATGGCGTAGTCAACCAAATCATCTTGACGGCATTAACAATGTCAGGTGGAGATAAGTATGCCGTGTGCCGGCCTGTGCCATAGTGTACTTCCAAGGTAACAAGGATCGTAGTGGCAAGAGCAAGAAGCTTCTTAGATGTCAGAGCCGTGCGAGGTCTGCCGGTGAAAAATGCTTACAGTGGCAAACCCCATAGTCCAGTCATCCCATCCAACGATACGTATGATCTTTGATCGAGTATAAAACCTCAAGAGCGTCATCGATATGCCGAGTACTGCCTCGATCCAGCAGACAATAAGGATACCAGGTCCTCTGTCAACGTTGGGAGGGAGGGAACTCATATTTGCTGGTGCTGCCATTGCTTCGTACTCTAGGTCGAACATTAGCTGGAAGTACACGGCTGAAAGCCATTGAATACCTACCTCGAGAATTTTATCACCCGATCAAAGTTTTCAATGATTCAAAAATTTTCTTTATGGTCAGAAATCGGAAGTTGTAGCCGAGGTGGGAGGGTATGGATAAGGGGGAGGTCTGTTGCAACACACAGCGCAATGGCCAACTGTTATCCTTCGGCCATCTCGCTACTTCTCAGCAGCCCCCTTAGTTCAGAATTCATCATGAGATGTTTATAGGTTTCGAGTCATTAGCTGGTATGGATCTACTGTGGGGCGTAGACACTCAAGCACCATCACGTTATCCGATGTACGGCACAGCTTAATGTTTTCTCAGCTCTCCATTTCATCACCCTGTCGAATCGAGCCAATAGCATTGCGTTATGGAGACTAGAAGTCCGTGGCTAGTCGAAGTAGGATTTACTCCGACCAACGCTCCAAGGGCGACGGGGGTCAAGTCGCAATGCATGATGCATAAGCTTGATAGGCTGTGCCATAAGCGCTTCAATGTACTCTGTAGATAACAGTAACGGCCAGCCTCGCCATGGCATCATGGTAGGGCGTCCCCTCAGCATGAATGGTTCCTTGACCCCCTTAGCGGCATGAGTTCATAGTTCCTACCGACATTTGGAAGCTGTGTGCATATGCTGGCAGGAGGCACAACGTTGCATGTAGGATCCAGATCCAAAAACGGAACTGAGCCGATGCTTGGTGAGATGTCCGAGGTCAAATGACAGTGCCGATCCGTCCGTACCTTAATTGGACTGAACAGTCTACGCAAAATACAGCTGTGGTCGCCGATTTGCCTGGATCCTTAATTTTCTATTCCCTCTTTCCCACACCCCAACATATCGCATTCACACATCGCTTTGGAACGTCAATCAAGCTGCTATCGGTCTCCTTAGACGATAGAAACTCAATATGCCTTTAACTAACAACCTTCACCAGAAAATCGACTCCTTAGCCAGGGATCTCCAGTCTCTCTCCGCAGAATCAGCACAGGATGACGCAGGTCGCAAGAAACTCTTAAGGTTGACCATGAAAGCCACGGCCGAGTTAGAAGCTCCCATCGAGACCGTTTGGCGAATGATCATGTCGGTAAGGCTGCTGGGAAAAACATGTTAGCGTCGAGTCTACATAACTACTAATTGACCTGTGAAGCCACATGCCCCAGCAGCGTTGATGGTAATGATCCGCATGGGCATTGTTACGGATCTGGTCAAATCCGGCGAGCCGAAAACGGCTAAGGAGCTGTCCATTTCGTGTGGTGGTGACGAACTGTTAATCGGTAGGCCTGCTTTACAAATTCCCTACAGATATCTTTTGGGAAACTGACAGAAACGATACTTAGTTAGAATGATGAGACCGCTAGTAGCTTTGGGTGTTTTCCGTGAAACCGACGTTCAGACCTACACATCGACGCCCATATCGGAGGTGCTCACTGCTCCTCCACTCATTAGTGGTTACCAATTCATGTGCGTAAAACGATCTCTGGACCATCCGTAACTAAGTGGAGCACACAGGTTTGAGGCCGCCACTCGTTCCTTGGCTAATATTCCGAAATACTTGGAGTCGACGGGCTTTAAGCATGTCAATAGCGCCCCTGGTCCTTTCCAAGATTCGCATAACACTCCGGATGGTATGTTCCAATGGCTTATCAATGACCCACCAATGATGAGCAACTTCAATACCTTTATGGCAGGTTCGCTCGAGACTCGTAAGGACTGGTTCAGCACATTCCCTGTAGATGAGATCCTTCTCAACGGCGCGAGGAAGGAAGACCCAGAATCTGTACTCTTGATCGACATTGCTGGAGGCGAGGGCCATGACATCGAAGCTTTCCACAAGAGCTTTGCAGATGTCCCAGGGAAGTTGATACTACAGGATCTCCCTCCGACAATTGACAACATCAAGAGCCTTGACCCAGCCGTGGTTCGACAAAAATACGACTTTTTTACGGAACAGCCCGTCAAGGGAGCGCGCGGCTACTACCTCCGCAACATATTCCATGACTGGCCCGACAACGAGTGCATCGTCATCATGAAGAACATCGCGGCTGCCATGAAGCCGAACTACAGCAAGCTCCTAATCTTCGAGTGGATTCTGCCGGCTAAAGACACACCGTTGTATCCTGCTCTCCTCGACGTCAACATGATGGCACTGCTGAACGGAATGGAGCGTACCGAGACGCAGTGGACTCAACTGCTCACTCAAGCCGGATTAGAAGTTGTGAAGTTCTGGAAAGCGGGCACTGACTCGGAGGGTCTGATTGAGGCAGTGCTGAAGTAATAAGGTAGAAGAATTCACCCCTCAGTTGGCTAAACCGCTCAGTCGGCCAGCCCTAGAAGTATTCACCCCGTAATGGCGCAAACCCCCTAGTGGCCCATCCTCCTGTAACCTCAAGTACTGATTGCAGTATATCAATTCCGCGTATGTTATTGTAGCGCTTATAATTCTTTATAACTTTTTGTACCAAAGTTTTCGTAGCTGAAGGCGTTATTTAGAAGATAAGACATTGGCTATTTTAACTTCCTGAAGTCCCTAGAGCTGGACCCCCGGAGCGAATCTTAGGGCATTCACTCCTAAGAGATTAAGTCGATACATTATTTATTTTTATTTTTAATAATATTTTGAAATATAGTTCTAAGCTTTTTAAGTTTTTAATATACTTTATATATTATATTCTTCCTTTTATTATTCTTTATTCAATATACTCTTTATTTATAATTATTAGCGATAATTTTCTTTTATAACTTTTCCGCCGGTATTTTATTATAATACCTAAGGCCGCTAGCGTAGAGTTAGCGGTTTAGTAATAGTATAAAAGACGTAAAATAATTACGGGGTTTATTATTAAATAGTTTTTAAATCCTAGATTTAATAATAGAATTAATCTTTAAGGATTCTAACAAAATAGGGGAATACTAACTCGATATAGGATTATTGAAAGTTAGAACCCCGCGATATTAAGGCCAGAACCTTATATCGATAAATAATAATATTATAAAAGTAGCGGAGCGTAGGTATATATAATATACTAGCGCCTTTAACGGGGCGTAGGTATATATAATATATTATTATTTTATAATTACCTCCCTCTTTAGGCCCTAGTCTCTAGGTATTTAAATACTTTAGTTAAAAAATATTTATTAAAAAATCTTTAAACTCTCTAAAGGAAATAAGAGAAAAGAGTTATTTAATATAATAATATTACTATATAGTAACCTAAATATAAGATTATATACCTAATTTTTTAATACCTATAGTATTAATTATAAAATAATATTTAACTAAATTATAAAGTTTATTAAAAAACCTTTAAACCCCTTAAAGGTAATAAGGAAAAAGAGTTTTCTAATTTATACTATCGGTCCTATAACGTTAATATATAGTACTAGTTACGGAGCGATATAAAATTATTTCTTATAATACTATTATATAGTATTAGTAATGGAAAAATAATATTATTAAATTATCCCTACTATACCGTAGTATTAATAGTAAATAAATAATATATTTAGTATAAAGCTGTCCCTATAGCGCTAATATATAGTAATAGTAGTTAACTAAATAATGTTTCTTTCGTCTCTATAATATTATTATATATAATAATAGCGGAGCGAAATAGTATATACTATCGTTCCTATAGCGCTTATAGTACTCGTAGTAAATATAATATATTAGATTATTCCTATAGTATTTATAATATTAATAACGGAATAGTAATAGTTACCTTTATTATATACTCCTACTATATTATAAAAATCACTAGTAGTAAAGTACTATATATAAACGGTATAGCCTTAATATTATACCGGGAGATTAATAATAATATAACTACTATAGTAACGATTATATCTATTAATAAAAGCGAGGTAGCGGAGCGGAGGCGCGTATTAATATATAATAATAATAAAATATTTAGCGCGACGGTTTATTATTAAAATAAACTCGCTCGCCTATTTATTTTCTCTCTTTATAACTCCTTTAGTTTTTTTTATATATTATTATTCTAGCTCTATAATAGTGTTCTAGTATTATAACTAATATATAGATAATACTCTCGTTATATATAACTTTCTTCTAACTCTATAAATAGCTCCTATTTACCGATAATATTAATTTATTTATATTAATTATTTTAGTTATAAATATACTAGTAAATATAGCTAGTCCGCTATTAACGCGACTATATAATACTAATTATAGTAGTAATTTACTACGCTTCGTAACTCCTTTACCGGGTCTATTTCTATTAATTTAATAATAATTATATTCGAGGTACGTCCCCTTTTTATATACTTTATTATATTAATCGCTACGGAATCGATTATTATATAAAGATAAATTATAACCGTAAGCTTTAAAGCGGTATATATTAATAATAATAAATCCTTAAATCTTTCCGAAGGAAGGTAAAAAGGTTTATATATTAATATATTTATATCGGTAATAAGACTCCTAAAGAAGAATATAAATATAAATTAATAAATAAAGAAATTACCTAGTAGCGTAAAGTATATAATAAAATAATAGTAATTAATAAATAAGCCTCTATTATAATCGTTAATTTATAGAATTAATTAACGGCGGCGAACTAGTATATTAAGGAATTAAAGGCGATGAATAAAGTTCTTAAAAAAAGATCGAAAATTTCCGTTAATATAAACGGGACCTAAAGAGTCCCGAGGAAAATAATATTTTTAAAAACTATACTAAAGAGACTATATTTTCTTCTAGTAATTTCGATAGTAACTAAATCTTTTATATAATATAGTAGTAATAACGAATTCTTTTTTTCTTAAATCGGCGTTAATTATACTTATTTAAATATATTACTCTATAGTATATTCTAGGCGTTTATATAAACTATATCTAAAATAAAAGTATTTTTATAAATACGATATCTTATCGCTATCGTATATAAATAGTTTAATAGTAGATTAAATTTAGTTATACCTTAAAACTATATAATAAAATTATAAATATAGAGGAGAATATCCGTTATATAAGTATTAATATAAAAGTAGTAATATTTATTTTTAATATCGGCTCCGTTTACTCCGCTTTATTATTTTATACGACTAGGTAACCTCTTTAATTATATTTATATATTTATATTTACTACCCGCTTATTTAAAGGCTTTAGTTAGTTTATTAATATTAATAAACTCTTCGTCTAGTAATTATTAATTATATTCTTCGCCTTAATTAGTTTATTTAATTTTATATTAGATAGTTTCTTTATTTTTAATTTTATCGATTACCTCTTCTACCTCCTATAATTTATTATTATTAATAAATTCGGGGGCTTATATAAAAGATTCCGCCGTATTAACGTAGTCGCGAAGATAATATAATTTAAATAACGATATATAAAAGGTATTATAAATTCTATATATAAAAAGTAGTAGTAGTAGGCGGTAAATTTATACTCTTATTTTATTAATAATCTTAAAGGGCCTTATAAACTTATAGGATAATTTTTTATTTAGGCGTTTTTACTTTAGGTTCTTTATTACTAGTATAACTAAATTACTAATTTTATAACTTTATAATTTATATATTTTATTATATTATTTAGTTTAATACTCGGTAGTATTTTAAAAATACTTTATAACTTTATTCCTTAAAGTTTATAACTATTATATTTTATTATTTATAATTAATATTCTTTTTTCTCTAGAATCGTCCTCGACCTCCTAACGGATTTCGGGATAGTAATTATATATATAAGAAAATAATATCGTTCCGACGACGGTACTCTAATTATTATTAGTTAAGAATTCTACTATAAGTAATAATCTAGCCTAATTAATTTACTTATTATTAATAAATATATATAAATAATATTTTAGTATTTAATTTTAATACTTTATTTACTTATTTATTTAAAGGTAAAAGGTAGTATTTAGGTATTATTTAATTTTCGAATAAAAATATATAGCCGACTAAAAGGCGCTCGTAAAAATAGAGCCTCTATCGCTAATAATACTATTAAATATATTATAGCGGTAAATAATTTTAGAATAAAATACTTCCGCTAGTTAAATAGTATCGATTTTAATAATTATAGATATATACCTAATTATTTTAGTAAATCGATTTATAACGATAAAAATAACGTTATAAACGGTACCTCTATATTTACTAGGTAGTAAATTAATTATAAAATTTATAGAAATCTCCTTCTAAAATTAAATAGTAATAAAAAGCGAATTTAATTTATTATATAAATAATATCGCGGCGCCTTCGTCCGTTAATATATATTGTAAATTTTAATATAATTTATAATTTACTTTAGGCTACCCTCCTAGAAAGTTTTTTAAATAAATAATTTATACGACTTTATAACGCTAAAATAACCTATTAAAGAATTATTATAATATCTTTTTATAAACTCTTTTCTTAGAGCTTTATTCCTTAATATATAAAAACGACTATTATATTTTAATAATCCCTCGAAGTTTATAATTTATACTTTATTCTTTATATAACGGCGGTTCTTTAATATATTCACTTTAGTTCGAAAAAAACTTACTTAATTATTATAGGTTTACGCTTCGGATTAGCGTAGGGTAGGGTAGGGATCGAGGTATAATCTCTACCCTAACTTGGCGTAGAGATCTATTAACGTAGAGCTTAAAATAAAATAGAGTAAAATAGAGATCCCTTAGGGATCCCTACTACGCCAAGGCGGATTTCTAATAATTATTCTAATAACGTTGCTGCTCTTATAGATATACGTATTTATAGCTACTACTACCTCTATAGATATACGTACTCATGGCTACTACTGCCTCTATAGATATACGCACTCATGGCTACTACTGCTCTTATAGATACGCGTACTACTACTACTACCCCTATAGATATATGTACTCATGGCTACTGCTGCCTTTATAGATATATATACTCATAACTACTACTGCCCCTATAGATACACGCACTACTACTACTACCTCTATAGATATATATACTCATGGCTACTACTACCCCTATAGATATACGTATTTATAGAATAAGCGCTCGGACCTATAATTATTTAGGTTAATATTAAAATTAAGACTATTATTAGCCTAAAGTTAGATATAACCGAAGGTTATATTAAAGACGTAGTTTAATTCGTTTATTTTAAAATTAAGGGGACGCTTAAATAATAATTTAGTTTTAAATTTAAAACTAACTCTTTTTAAATATTTATTAATACGTTTTAATATTAGTATTTTCCCTTAAACTTATTACTTTATTCTTAAGAATATTTCGATTTAAAATCGGTTAAAAGGTAAAGAGTAAAGAATAATAATAGATATTAATTATAATAATCATTATAATAATCGTCTCTCTATAGTATAATCTATAATATATCTTATTATTAATCTATAATGGGGGCAGTAGTAGCCATGAGTGCGTATATCTATAGGGGCAGCAGTAGTAGTAGCCATGAGTGCGCGCATCTATGGGGGCAGTAGTAGCCATGAGTACGCATATCTATGGGGGCAGCAGTAGCCATGAGTGCGCATATCTATGGGGGCAGCAGTAGCCATGAGTGCGCATATCTATGGGGGCAGTAGCAGCCATGAGTGCGCATATCTATGGGGGCAGCAGCAGCCATGAGTGCGCATATCTATAGGGGCAGCAGTAGCAGTGCGCGCATCTATGGGGGCAGCAGCAGCCATGAGTGCGCATATCTATGGGGGCAGCAGCGTTATTAGAATGATTATTAGAAATCCGCCTGGGCGCAGTGGGGATCCCCATGGGATCCCCACCCCACCCCACCCCAGCTTGGAGTGGGGATCGAACCGCGATCCCCACCCTACGCCCTACCCCACCCCACCCCACGCCAGCATTCCCTTTGGGGATCCCCACGCCAATCCGAAGCGTATATAGGTTTATAATTCCCGAATTCATATTTTAATAGGCCTTTTAGGATTATCGTATATACTTTTAAATACTACTATAATATCCCGTTTTAAAATTACTACTTTTAACTTTATAATTTAAAAAGTAGAGATTATAACTATTTTTATTTTCTTATTTTCTTCCGATAATTAACCGTTAATCTAAAGAGTAAGTTTATTCTAAAATATTAATAATAATTTAATATTTAACGGCGATACTCCCTTATAATTAAAGCGCCGTAACGATATATCGGTAAGATTTAATTTCTTAATATAATAAAAGATCTTAAAGTTATAGGTAGTTAATTTAAATACCTAGCGGGCCTACCTAAAATTTAACTCCTTCTATTTTATAAAACTCTTTAAATTATTATAATTAGTTTAGATTTTAATATAATAAAGGCTACCTTCTAGGTAGTATCTTTATTATTTTATTACTATTATAATAACGAGTAATTCTTAATTATAAATTTTATAATTTTATTCTAGGGGATTTAATTTCCGTAATTAAAATATTATAAAACGCTAATAACTATTTTTATCCTATTATAATAATATAAAGTTAAGGCTAAAGTTAGAAGTATCCGTTTTTATATATAATTATTTAATTAGATTATAATAATGTAGAAAAGACGCGTTTACGAATATATCTCGTAAAATCTAAAATACTTCCGTAGCGCCGTTTATTTATTCTAACGGACTTATTTTCTTACTTATTTTATTTTCCTTAAATAAGCTAGTAAATAGTATAATTATATTAAAATAATTATAAATAAACCGCCTATAAAAGTTAACGAAGTCTAAAAAGATTTATACCTCCCGATATATTTTCGGTTAAAGTTATTCCTTAATAGTTTTAACGCGTTCCGGGTCCATAACTACCCTATTAATAAATATAATAAAATTTAAAAACTCGACCGTTTCGGTACTAAATTAGTACTTCTTAAAGTTAATAAATAACTAGAATTAATATAATTATTTAAATACTTATTTAATATACCGTTAATATTCCGCCGGATTAGTACTATAAATTAGGATATTATCTAGATATACTATATACGTTATATCTACTAAATTTATAAATATATAGTTAATATAAATTTAAAATATCGCCGGTACGTTAACGAGCCTAAAAGGTATAATTAAATATTCGAAGTAATTATAGTAAATTCGGAAAATAATTTTCTATTTATCGCTTTCTTTAATCTAGATTTTATAATAAATATCCTTTAAATCTAACTTCGTAAAGATTTTAAAATTATATAAACGGTCTAATATCTCGGTGATTAGGGGTAGCGGGTATCGATTCTTAATTATTACCGCGTTTAAACCCCGGTAATTTACGTAAAAATATAACCTACTATCCTTTTTAAATATAAAAAGAATAAATACTTTAACTAAAAAGATTAAATAACGGATCTAGTCTTTATAAAATAAAGATTCTAAATAATACCGTAGCTCCGATAATTTAGTTTAAAATAAATTATAAAGAGATTTATAAGGCGGTTCTTTATTAACTTTTATTTTAATAATATAATCTCTTTATTTAAAAATAGGTAGGGTACTCGCTTTCTTATTAAAAGAAAATATTATAAAACTTTATAAATTTCTTAGGAATCTTTAGGTTAGGAAGTTCTTCCTATTTACTTTATACTACCGTAGTATATATAACCGCGAATATATTCGGTTTATTTTTAAAACTACTAGTGAATTTAGCCGGTTCTTTAATTTATAAATTACTAGAATTAATTTTAAACCGCTATTAGTCCGCTTTAAAATTAATTAATATCTTTAATTAACGTAATTTAGGTATATCTAGAATAATATCTAAATCTTTAAAGTTTATAATATAGAATAAAATATTATATTTACGTCTTTAACCCTAATTATCGATTATTTAATAATCTAATTAATACGTATTATAACAATATATACTTTACTTATTAATTACTTTAGTTAATAATAAAGTAGTGTTATAAAGTTCTAAATTATTTTTAATAACGAACCGTAATAAAATTAAATTAATCCACGCTCTAAAGTTAATTAAGGTAATAAGTTATTTAATTTTATTTTAAAGAGTAATCTAACCCTTAGAAAGAATAAAAAGGTATATTTCTATTAATCGTTTTTTTTACTTTTCTTCCGAGGCGTAAATTAGGCTTAATCGTTTTTTATTAATATTATACCCGGACGTTTATAACTAGTTTATTTATATCGGGATATTTAGGCTTAATATAGCCTTCTACTCTATAATAATAATAAATAATCTTATTATATAAAGAATTAGTAGTATTAGTTTTACGTTTATTACTCTTCTCCTTTAAATATATTTATTTAATATTATCGCCGGCGTTAGGCTTAGTAATTCGGTTTATTATAAATTTTCCTTTATTAGGGTTCTTTAATTAGGAACTTAAATTAAAATTAAAATTATTTATTAACTATATATATTTTAGATTCTTTTTTTATATAATAACTTAAATAAGAATTTCTTCCCTTTAAATAAATATACTACCGGTATTAAGAATCTTATTCTTAAATTTAGGTTTAAATTTAGTTAAGAAGAAATTTACTTTATACTCCTTTAAAACGGGGGTAACTAGGCCTTTATTTCTTTAAAATAAACTTTAAATAATAATATCTTTTAGTAAGATTATTATTTAATTTCCTCCTACTTTTTATAAATAAGAAGACGGCGGTTAACTAGATTTATTATTAAATTAAAAAGAAACTTCTTAAAAAAGCTAAACGTAATATTAATTAAATTATATAAATTATAATATTTATATTATTACGTTAAAGAGTCACTCTTTAACGAGTTTATATAATATATAATCTTTAAATAATCGGTAGTAAAATATTTAGGACTAATTAAAAATTTAATATTTACGTCGCGGAACTAGCGTAAATATTTACCTTCGCTTATATTTTTATAAAAACGTATTTTATTAAAGCGTAGTATTTTCGCTTTAATAAAGATATCTCTACTAAATATAATTAAATTTATTATTATTCTACTAGTAGGTATAATAATTAAAGAATCTTTATTATAAATAATAAATTCCGCTAGCGCTCCGTTAATAGGTATAAAAATAGTAAGATTACGTAATCTTTAATTTTAAATTTATAATACTTTTAACTTTTATTATTATTTAAGGCGACGGTTTTCTTCTTTAATAACTTTAAACTATATATTTAAAATCTCTTCGAGGGTAGTAATACCTTCGAATTCGTTATTATTTTTACGGCGGGGGTCGTCGGAAGGGGTTTAGTCGATATTATTATCGTTAAATTCTTTTAAACGTCCCGAGGTTAAACCCGATATTATAATAACGATAGGTCTTTTCCTTAGAAAGATTTAAAAGATTAGAACTATAATACCTAAACCGCTAGCTCTACGCTAGCGGCCTTAAATATTATATTTATATTAATTTATAATTATAGAGTACTAGATAGAATAATCGGGGATAAAGGTAATAAATAAAAATAAAAGTTATAACCTTGATCTAAAGAAACAATTAAAGAAGGAAGATAAAAAAGTACCACTCTCCTTTATATTTTACCTCGGCGGCTATCTCTAAAATCTTTTAAAATAAATTATACGAGAGCGCGTACTTTATTAGATATCTAAAAGTAGGAGGTTTAATAAATAGAAGGATAAGCGTAAAGCATTTATTATCTAGTTAAGGTATTATATCACCGGGGTCGAGTGCCGTATTACCCCTACTTACCCGGCTCCCTCGCTAAAGCGGCGAGCCTCGACTGAGCTAGGGGCAAATTTTTGTCGGCTTCTAGTGCCAAGCCGCATTCACCTGCATCAACGTCAAGCTTGCAGCAAACCCAGCTTCATCACAACCTACCCGAATTGCAGTATTCGCGGTGTGCACAAGGAACACTTTATACGAGATGTCTACGGTTGGGCCAGAGCTACCGCCCCACCTCCAAGCCAAGCGCAAGCGGGAAGACGAAGCACACGACACCCCACCAAAGCGCCGGCGCAGCTCCTCAACCAGCTTGGACGATGCCAAACCACGCCGAGTCATAGGCCCCGCACTTCCTCCAGCCCCTCTATCGGAGCTCCCGCCCTCAGTACCAGAACCGAACGCAGACAGCGACAGCTCAGATGACGACTTCGGTCCCTCGCTTCCTCCGCCGCCTGGCTCAACCAAGCAAATAGAAGAGACCAAGCGGCAGCACAAGCCCGAAGAAGAGTCAGCAGCGCGAGAAGCAGCCAAGAAGCCCCAGCGAGAAGAATGGATGCTTGTACCTCCGAAATCAGACGACTGGTCCGCGCGCGTTGACCCCACTAAGCTCAAGAATCGCAAATTCCAGACCGGGAAAGGCTCCAAAGCACCGGCTGGCAAAAGCGAAGGCGATGCTCTATGGACCGAGACACCTGAGCAAAAGCGCCAGCGAGTAGAGGATGAAATAATGGGCGTTAAGAAACCGGCACAACTAGGCATAGAGGATAAGAAGGATGCGCGGCAGATGGAAGAGGCGAGGGAGACGGATAGGAGGATTCGGGAGTATAATGAGAAAAATCGAAATACGAGTCTGTATAGTGAGCATAAGAAGACTGTGCCGAAGGAGAAAGAGGATGATCCGAGCACGAGGGCTTTTGATAAGGAGAAGGATATTGGGTTGGGCATGAAGGTTGGGCATGCACAGAAGAAGGAGATGTTGAATCGGGCGAAGGATTTTGGGTCGAGGTTCTCTGGTGGGAATTATTTATGAGGGGATGGGCAATTGATTGATGCACCAGAAACAGTCTTTCGAGTTGGCCTACTATATCACTATTTTTCGCACGACCTAGTCATCATATTGAGTGGAGAAATTCATTGCACTCAGTATACCTATGGTATTAAGGAACATCCATGCATGAGTAGTGATGCTTTACGCCTCTTGCCCAGAACACCGTTGTCATTCTCCTTAATCAGGGCCCATGAAGGTCCCCATCCGATACCCTTCCCTTGCATACATTGGCTGCTATCTTGTAAAGGAGATTCAAGATCTCCAAAACGCCACCTTTTGTATACAGGAGCGCCCCACCTCCACCAAGATATGCCATGGCACCAAGGCTGAGACTGACGAAACAGAGGAGGTCTATCATTACGGGTATTCGCAAAGCAGGTTTGGCTCGGAGATGTTCACAGAATCTGGACTCGATACTTGGACGATTATACCATCTTTGAACGCAGTTTCTCTGCGGCCACTCGAAGCTCAACATAAACCTTAATACCAGGCAGTCCGCTTACTCGCAACAGCCACTTTGAAGATTTGGAATTCCGGTCTGTGATAGGTACTACCTGGTCGCGAATCATACGAGTTTTATCTGCTTGTTCGTAGGAAAGCTGGTCCCTTGACGGGGGTCTGTCTGGCCTGAGATTCCTCGTCATAGACGACTTTGATAATCCGTACATCGACTTCAATACATACCTCTGCTTATGAGCGAGGTTGAATGAATAGAAATCTTGGCGGCCAATCCTTTATTAGCTTGACCGGATAAATCGTTGAAACTGATGTAAAACCTGGGACAGCTGTTTTCAAAGCCTGACAATACCGACAGGGATGAGTATCCTAGCTTGATTGAATAGAAAGTGTATGCATCAAGATGTGCATTCCCGGTACCGGCGTCAATGCAGAGATTTTGCGCGAGCGCGGACGCATGAGAAGTGCAATTTCACCAGTTTCCATAGCCACGATTGACCATACCCCTCAAAACGGCCAAATCGCAGCAAAAAGCGCACCACCAAACCACAGCACCCCATTAATCAACAGCGTAGGCCCCCAAGCTATCGTCCTGAACATCTTGTAATACCAAGTATCCGCATCCTTAACCTCTTGCTCCAGCCGTGCCAACCGTCCTAGCCAATCCTCTCGTTCTTGCGGTGGCAACATAGGCATATCAGCATGGCTATCGGCGTGGATCATGCTCTTGAACGAAGCGATCCGCACTAATTTTTGGTCGGGATTCAATTTGTCGAATCCAGACATGTATGAGGTGGTCTCGAAGGGTTGATGGGTTCTTTGCTGTTTTTCGGAGGATGTTTTGAACTGGGTTTCTCTATAATGATGTCAGAGATTGCTATCAAATCATGAATTCTTGAGGGATCCATGCCTTGATTGTTCCGTTCTCCACAGAGTCGTGTGAAAGCCCTCATTTCGAGTCCGCAGAGATAGTGTCCCATGCCTCAGTGAGTACGGCCATCCTCGATGCCTTCTACAGAAGCCAGTTTGTTCAAAAAGTCGTCGGTAAGAAAAGGGCAGAAGGCCTTTCTGGCCGATTGGGCTTACAGATCTGAGTAACATTCTCAGAAGACAAATACTTAGAGTTGAGGTCTGAAGTTGCGTTTTGATCAGAGATATGACAGAACACCAAGGGAATGGGACAGTGCCGCGGGAAGCGAAATTCCGCTTCTCCATGCGTCGACGTGCACAATCTCGAGGGCGAACCATACCCTCGGGTTCGTGACCTGATTGGGCAATGCTAGTTCGCTCAACCTCCATGACGTTAACTCGTTATTGGCCTGATCTTTTATCATTTCCAGGGCATAAACATGTTCACGCGGAAGGCAAAATCCAAAGTCGCGTAATTAGTACAACAGCTTATCCGTAAGGAACCAGACATTGGATCACCCAAAGACTATCAATACGACTTCGTTACATAGGTCCACTCTAGTCGTATTAGCAACCGAATAGATTATTCTCTCAAGGATTTGAACGTACACCTACGTACCTTAGGGACTCGGCCTCACAGACGCCAAGGATTGGTGGTTTTCTATTCTACCTGACCACATTGTCGATCACATTTCCCCACACTGCGCAATCACTATGTCTGCAACCGGCCTGCTCTCCCCTCGAACACGAGTGTTCTCCACTTTACGGACAACATCCATACCGTCGATGACTTTACCAAAAACGACGTGTTTGCCGTTCAAGAATGGCGTGGGGACCTGAATCGTTAGGACTAAGCCAGTGTTCGCAATTGAAACGTCCAATACATGGATCTCACAGTGATGATAAAGAATTGGCAGCCGTTGGTATTCGGACCAGAATTCTAGAAAGCGGAAACGTTAGTTGGTCGCCTGTGCCACGAGCTGTGGAGACTGGAGCATAGTCCAAAACGTACAGCCATACTAAGAAGACCAGCTACATCATGCTTTAAGTCGAAGTTCTCATCGGCGAATGCCTTCAAGCCGTAGATAGAAGTGCTGCCTGTGCCGTCGCCATTGAGGAAATCTCCACCTTGTATCATGAAGTCTCTGATCTGCAAAGAGTCAGGGGACTCCAAAGGATACTCGGGGATTTTACATCTACTCACCACTCGATGGAATTTGCTGCCTTTGTAGCCTTGAGGACGATTCTGAGCGTTCTTGGTTTCTCCCGTACAGTGCTGACGGAAATTTTCTGCCGTCTTTGGAGTCACGTCTGCGAAGAGCTCCATCTTGATACGGCCCAGAGGCTCTCCTGGGAATGTTTATGAGCGTCATAGTCATGCAGATCGCACGATGGACCATATCGCGGCATCAAATTGACAATGTTGATTTCATGTAGGCAGGCTTGCAAGAATCTAGGAGCCTTATCAAGGAGGACGTGAGAACAGCTTCCGTACGGAGAAACAGTCTTCCGATCCATTTCACATTTTACGAAAGTGAACCCAAAGTGGAAAAAGATCTAGAAACTCATTGTGACATGGCGTATCCCAACAGTTGGATGCACTGGAGATAAGAAGCCCACGTACCTCCAAGAGCCAGATCGAAGAAGACCACCGGATTTGCGGCCTTGCCGTTGCTGTCAGCCATGCTGTATGATGAAGCTCGACAAGATACCTAATCTTCATAATTTGGTGGTGTGATGTTGCACACGACCAAATGTGGACAAGATCGTCCTGTCGATGGAAGCCAACCAATCAAAGAATTTTGCGGTCACCCCGCAAAAAAAGCAGGAAATGTCGCCAACTCCGCCCTTTTTCTCCGAGAAGCGATTTGCGAGTGCCTCAGCTCGGAGCTCGATGCCATGGATCTCTGCCAGATCTCGCTTCAATCATATCGCAAATGTCCCAACTACCAAAGCGTATAGGATTGTAATGGTGTCGAATCTTTCAAGCTTCGAAATCAACTCAGATCTCGAGTTCAAGGCTGGCTGCTGGCTTCGGGGCTTGGGACTTGCCGTGGTTAGGTTGGAAAGCAGCCGCTTGAATTGGTCTTCGCCCAGCTTTCCCATTCCACAAGTTCACCACAACAAAGTCGACAAGTCGACAGTGGTGACGACTCGGAGTCCATCATCATCTTTTAATTAATCACCGCCCCTGGCAGCTGTCGCTTGCTACCGTCAATCGGTAGTCAGTGCAATAAAGCAGGGATCAACAAGTTCCCTCGGAAAACACGGGATTGAGTTGCGGACTGTTTGGCGTCACCATCATCACATCACCATACATCTATCAACTTTCAGCTTGCCACATTGAAATCGCGTGGCCAGCTACAATATCGACTTCACCGGAGAAACTTGATGGAGGATAAAGCCATCTAGCTGGAGACAAAGCCTCTAGGAGCTGTGTCACGGTGACCGGAGTGTTTTCAACCGAATCCAGCTCGCAGGGACGGTAACACAATCTATACATAATTCTATCTACAAAAAGGTCCATCTTCCTAGGCTCAGTACGCTCACCCTCTTTTCAATGAAAGACAGCGATTGATCACCTACAGACAACAACGATGTCTACTACGACTTCAATCAACAGCTTGGTACCACCCTCCCCTAGCGCTGCAGCCCCACCCGCTGCAACGACCTCTACGACTGGAGGTGGGGGTGGTGGAGGGCCGACCAGCTCTCCCCTGCTCTTCTTCGTCGCATTGGGTTTCGGTGTGGTCTTCACTAACCTATGGTATGTGGATGTGTTAAGATCAACAAAAGGAGAAGTAGGTTTGGCTAAATTTTCATTCTAGGATCATCGTCGGCGTCAAATATTGCTTCAGATACAACCAGAGGAATCGTCGGGCACAGCAGGACGAAAACGGAGAGCCGATAGACATGACAGTATTGCCCAGGACACATAGGCGAAGAAGGGAGAAAAAACTGATGTCGATGGAGGAGGTCAATGAGCGCTTTCCAATGATGAAATACAAGGCTTGGACGACTACGCGCGCCGAAGAAGGTCTACCTACAGCTGGCGGTGTTGCAGCTCCAACTGCTAGTAGAGCTGCCAGCTTGAGAAACGCAGAAGGCGCCATACCAGCAAGGAGATCTGAAGACATACCAAGGCCGGAAACACCAAAAGAACAGCGTCCGTCGGAAGAAAAGCATGACAGCCCACTATCAACGAAGGCGTCTAAGATTTTACCGAATCATGGCGAGTCGCAAACCACTGGAATAGAAGAAAGGCAAGCAGCCGATACGGAGTTAGACACAATCAATGATTTAACAAAGACCAACACCAATGGAGCCGCGTCGAAGAATACCTCAGAGGAACATGCTGAGGACGACATTGATGACGATGACCAAATTCAGATGGCAGTGCCTGCAGAAATGCTCCAAAACCCTGGTGACGCTTGTGCAATATGTTTGGATACGCTTGAAGACGATGACGATGTCCGCGGTCTTACATGCGGTCACGCATTCCATGCCAGCTGTCTCGACCCATGGCTTACCAGTCGTCGCGCTTGCTGCCCTCTCTGCAAAGCTGACTATTATGTTCCCAAGCCACGCCCAGAAGGTGAAGCGGCTACAGAGGCTGATCGCCAGACCGGCCGTCGTCCTGCGGGTGCTAGAACGGACATGCCACATCCACCTCAATATGCTTTCATGGGCCACCGCGACGGCAGGCCGAGAATGTTACTCCCTGGTCGTTTCATGACCGGTTTCACCGATGGCAACAACGGGCGCGATCGATACGGCTTCCCCTCTCGAGGCTTCGCACGACCTTCTCGACTACGTCCCGCAGGAAATCAACGTGCTGCCGCTGCTATCGATCATGCTGAGACACAGGAACCAAACACTTGGAGGCATCGAATGCGCGGCTGGGGACCCCTCGTGCCCAGCAATCCGTTCCGTAGGAACAACAATAATGGCACTGATAGGGCCGCACCAGGTGGTGGCGCTCCAGAGATCAACACCACCGGTACTGCCACTACACCAAGTCAGCTTGAAGCTTGTCAGAGATAGGATGTCGTTCATCGGCTCGCGCTATACCCCCATTATGACACGCTTGTGTTGGATCTGACGGCGTTGGGCTTACTGATTTGCGGTATTCCCCACGGCATAAGGTAGCATTGAATGAGAAAGGGAAAGAAAGACGGTAGCAACGGCCTATGGCTCAACGAAAGGAAAGAAGATGGTGCGTTAGGCTCTGTTGAAAGGGCCTGGAGAGCTTATCAAATCCTAATCAACCGATTTTGCAGTGATCCTACGAGGGTCTTCACGACCGTTTGGGATGTACTTTATGTAGATACTTGAGTTTCTACATATATCAAGTGCAGTCCTAGCAAATGATACCCCTCGGTAATCCTGTATTCCTGTCAAAGTATCGTCCAGTGCTGCTATCATGACTCGTCAGTTTGGATTGTAATCAAGTCGGCTTGATTCCGGGCTTGATGTCAGAACAAGTGGTAATTTTGGACGCCAGTGCAGTCATAATACAGAATGCCCTGGATTCGCACAGGAAATTTGGCATTCACGCTCACTCTGGAAACATCAGTTGTTCAATCATGATTCATCTTGGGCGTTTACTATAAATGTTCCGCTCTTCTGCAAATCCTCTCGCTCTTCGGCTCTCGCAAATGCCACTTATTTTGATAGCTAGCCTGATGCCATTGCCCAGTTTAGCTTTTGGACTAACGCGACCTTACCCCGTTGGTCCTGCCCCCCGAAACGTCATACGAGTACTCGCGCCATCTTAACGGTCAACAGCTCTCACATCAACATAAACACCGCCACACGATCATGAAGTCCACAGCCACTTTTTGTTTTCTCACGATCACCCTCCTGGCCAGTACAGCCACCACACAGCTCGTCCTCCCTAACTTCTTCCGCAACAACCCCTCGAACCCTACCCCTCAAGGCGCCATACACCAAAACCCAATCATGAACATCCCCAACATCCTGCCTGAATCTTCAAAGGACGCTCCGTCAGACGATACGCCATCCGCCGGCGTAGATGGCCTGAGTATATCAGACGTCATAGGCAAAGAGCGCATCATCAGCATATTCGCCGGCTTCACGCGCGATATTGATAGCATCTCTAAGCGACTGAATGATCAGGGCCAGAATACTACTGTGCTTGCGCCTTCAAACGCAGCGTTGCAGAAGCTGCCCCGCAAGCCGTGGGAGGACCCGAAAGACTATAGTGAGCTAGGCGCGAACGCATACGAGGGTCAGAGTGGGGAGGACAGGGCGACTAGGAATCTGAGGAGATTCTCGGAAGCGCATATTGTACCGGTGTCTCCTTGGAAGGAAGGTGAGAAGGTCGAGTCGATGGGCGAAGGGCAGGTTTGGTGGGAGAGCAAAGATGGGATCAAAGTGGTATGTATTTACCATTGCTGTGATGAGGGCAATGCGTGATGCTGACCACGCGCAGGTACAACCTGGGAACATTGAGGTCTCGAGTATAGCGAACGAGGTATCGAACGGGGAAGTATGGGTCTTGAAGGGATATCTCAATTATGAGTAGGGTGAGGTGCTGGGCACCGTTCATGATAACGATATTATTCAGATGGAGCAGGAAGCGGAAATTGAGTCTAGGTCACTCGACTATGGCTTTCCATTTGATTCAATATACTTGGGTTCTACCGAGTTTGGTCAACAGGCGCATTCTGAGCGACACAAAGCATTGCGCTTTTGGATGCGCAACTTGCGTAGAAAATATACGACATTGTGTGAATATCTGTGCATGTAGCTATCTGTTTGGGGAACATGAGCTAGTGTCACACAACATGAAGCCGGAACAGCAAAGTGAAGCCCACTTATTGACAGAGTGCTATTGTACATATGCTTTTTCTTAACTCCTTGGCCAAAAAGGGTTAGTAAGCGCGGAACTGACAGCTTTTAGTTCTAAGGTTTAAAATAACGCTCCATCCGGCGGCCGGATCGTATTCTTTGCGCACAGCTTCAGCAAATACACACATTGCAACTGCAGCTTATTTGTACAGTGGTTGTCTTTGTCGAGTGAGCATACTATCTGTACCTTCGATCGCGAGAACACCAAAGCGCGTCGCAAAGCGGCGTAAAGGGCGCAGATCGCCGGCACGAGCTTTCTTTACCACAGTCAAGACACCTGTTTGCTGCCTTCATGGATGTTTGGGGCTCGACGAGCAAAGAGTAAAAGTATTGTACCTGCTTTCTCGACCTTTACCAGGTCAGAAACATACATACTGATCCTTTGGCTTCCCAGCAGCGGAGCCCCTCTTAGTCTTAACATGAACCCACAGAACAGCAGCGGCTGGCCACCTGCGCCAGGAGGTGGGGCACCTCCACCAAACAATGAACATGAACAAGGGCAGCAGAGGCAGACGGGAGCTTTTGGGTAAGCTGCTATACCCTATATACTCCAACCGCAACTGTCCCCAGTCAAAAATATGGCTTGTCTTTAATTTTTTGCTAATCGAAATGCTTCAAGACAACCGCAATCAATGCATCAGCCTGCACCATCACAAATGAACGGGCCTTCCATAATGCACCAGACTGGTAGGACTCATACCTTTTGTACCCAGAACACCAGTTGTTGGCTGTGGAGGCGGACACTAACATGGTCAACCTAGGTCCTTTCTTCTCACACCCGCCGAACAGCCATCATCTCCCAAATCCTCAAAGTTTACCTCAAGCCTTGTCGCTTCAAGCTGCACGCCCACCGGCGCAACAGCAACAGCAGTCACCCCCACAGATGCAACAACATGTTGTCCAAGCCCCGGGTTACACCTTGCCAACCCTGGGCCCCACGCTCCAACAGCAACAATCGCCTCCATCAGCAATGAACGAGCGTGACTTCGAAGCCGAGCGAATGCGAGAGCAAGTAATGCAGCAGGACGTACTGGTACAACAACGGTATGATCAAGAGAATCAAATACTACACCAGCAACGCGAGCAGCAACAGCGCGAGCAACTGCAGCGTGAACAGCACCAGTCGTCTCCCGAAACTCATACCAGCGCCATACCAATCCAGCAGCCAATAGCATCAAGGGTGCCGGCCACACTTCACGGACCCAACGGCATCCTGAACGACCAGCATGCCGTTGGTGCCGCACCACCTCAATCACAAGCTCCTCTCGGAGCTCTGAGCGGGCCTGGCAGTGTATTTGGCAACGGCGTACAAGCGGCCAATGAAAACTCGCTAAGACCCTTTGCTCAACAAGTGACACAGGTTCTGCCTCAGCAGAACCTTCTAGGCTTTAGTAACGCTTTGACGCCTCAACTACCAAATGGAGCAGCGGCTCTTTCACAGGGGCAGCAGCCGATCCTGAATGACGCGTTGAGTTACTTGGACCAGGTCAAAGTTCGGTTTGTACACTCACCTGATGTGTACAACCAGTTCCTCGACATCATGAAAGACTTCAAGAGCCAGGCTATTGACACCCCGGGGGTCATCGACCGAGTCTCGACATTGTTTGCCGGTAATCCAGTGCTCATCCAAGGCTTCAATACATTCCTTCCTCCAGGGTATAGAATCGAATGCGGTACTAGGGATGACCCTAACGCTATTCGAGTAACGACTCCGATGGGGACAACGGTATCTCAGATGCCCAGCGTTCAGAACAGGATCAACGGAGGACCAAACGATCTTGCTGTGATCGAGCGAAACCCCATGTATCCAGATTCAGAGGCACAGGCTACTGCAGACTGGCCGACCCCACAACAGGAGGACGACGCTCGCCATGGCCCACTTACCATGTACACTGGCCAAGGAGATGGCGGAGCTCCATACGAAAGAGATGACCAAGGTGATGTGACGGAGGCAGCATTGATCGCACATCGGCAAGAGCAACAAGGAGTATCGCATTTATCAAATGCAGTCTCCGCTGTCGCAACTAATGGAGCGACAGGAAGGCCTGGTTTGGCCGCAGACTCTCCTGGTGGTGGTCCACTATCAATCGTGGCCGCTGGACTGAACAATGCAGCTTTAACTTCTGGAGCCCATATTGGGATGGAAAAAAGAGGTCCTGTTGAATTTAACCATGCTATTGGCTACGTCAACAAAATCAAAGTGAGTGAATTCGTTTCCATAACACAAAACTAAGAATGGAGCTAATACTAGACAGAATCGCTTCTCGAGTCATCCTGACATCTACAAACAATTTCTAGAAATCCTTCAAACATACCAGAAAGAGTCAAAGCCTATTCAAGACGTATATGCACAAGTAACGCAACTATTCAACTCGGCTCCAGATCTTTTGGAAGACTTCAAGCAATTTCTACCAGAATCTGCGGCTCAAGCCAAAGCACAACAGCTAGCTGCCAAACAAGCAGAAGACGCCGCCATGCTCAGCCACGTTCGAGGTGACTACAGCAGTTCAGCGCATACTGCGATGGTGCAGACTCCAAGACCTGACGCGAAGATGCCACCAGTTGGTAATTTCGCACCTCCTTCAGCCACGAAGGACAACAAGAAGCGACCGCGCGGGGGGGCATCGCAAATGAATGGTAGTGCAGCGGCTATCGACACTGCGGGGCCAAGTGGTAGGAATGGTGCTGGGCGAGGGAATCCTAATAAAGTATGTTGACTTGTTCTTGTCTCTTTGCGGAACATGCCAGCCTCCTCTCTTTTATGGTCTTCCACAATAGCACCATGCATCACATCAAAGGGATCATTCTGCACATTCTATTACATGACATCTTCCCGCGGCATCCTTTTCCATTGCTCTGACATGTGTATCGTATGATTTGACAACGACGTACTGCACTTCTTTTCGTGTCCCAAAATATTTATAGGGCGCTAACACCTGTTGCCACTCAGCGTGCCAAGTTGGATCAGGCCCGACCAGCAGTACCTGAGGCCCCACCTGTCTCACCAACACTCGTCCCTGCTCTTCCAACGCCGTTGCCGCCTACCAAAGAACTCACTGGCATTGCTGAGCACCTCGCCTTCTTCGATCGAGTTAAGAAATACGTCGCGGACAAGAAGATTTTTAACGAATTCCTCAAACTCTGCAACCTTTTCAGTCAAGAAATCATTGACAAGAACATTCTTATGCACAAAGCTCATGCCTTCATCGGTCAGAACAGCGACCTCATGAATTTCTTCAAGACTTTCATCGAGTACGATGGTCGCGATGAGATCATCGAGAATCGGCCGAAGATACCAGGCGACAAAGTCGTATTGAGCAACTGTCGTGGTCTTGGCCCTAGCTATCGTATGCTGCCCAAACGAGAGCGCCTTCGAGAGTGCAGTGGACGAGATGAGATGTGTGCAGCTGTTCTCAATGATGAGTGGGTATCTCATCCTACATGGGCGTCTGAGGACTCCGGATTCATTGCCCACCGCAAGAACACGTACGAAGAAGCATTGCACCGCATCGAAGAGGAGCGTCACGACTACGACGTCAACATCGAAGCATGCCAGAGGACCATACAGCTCATGGAGCCGATAGCGCAACAGCTCCAAATGATGTCTCCTGTAGAAAAGGCCAATTACAAGCTACCCTTTGGGATTGGCGGACAGAGCGAGACTATCTACCAGCGTGTCATCAAGAAGATATATGATCGGGAGCGCGGCTGCGTGGTCGTTGACGAATTATTCAAGCGACCAGCCGCTGTCCTGCCAGTAGTCTTAGGGCGGCTCAAGCAGAAGGTAGAGGAGTGGAAGGCCAGTCAAGTAAGTCATCCCATCCCAGGCCTCACCGTAAAGATACTGACAATGATCACAGCGCGAGTGGGAGAAGGTTTGGCACGAGCAAACCGCCAAGATCTTCTGGAAGAGTCTGGACCATCAAGGCCTCAGCGTTAAAGCCAACGACAAGCGCCAGTTCCAGCCCAAGGTTCTTCAGACCGAGATCCAGGTTAAATATGAAGAACAGCGACGTCAACGCCAGCTACACCCGTATAGCGTACCAAAGTACCAGTTCAAATTCTCCTTTGATGACGTGGATGTCATTCACGATGCATGTCATCTCATTATGACATACCTCAACGAATCATGGCAAGGCACCGAGATCGACAAGGGCAGACTTGAGACTTTCATCAAGACCTTCATCCCTACATTCTTCGATATCGACCGTGACGCATTCGAGGCTAGGATGAGCGACATCTACGACGAGACGCCATCCAACGAAGAGGCCGACGAAGAAGCCGTCAACAATGATGAGTCAACTGCTGGACGAGGCCGACGAACCGCAAATGGTACCAGGAAATCGAATCTCTTGCGTGGAGTCCTTGACCGCGGTCGACATGGCCAGAAGGATGACAGTGAAATGGAGAGCAAAGAAAACACGCCTGACGTCTCGAACGACGAGGATACCCCAGCATCTACAGGCACACCAACTGAGAATCCACCCCGTGTCGACGAAGCCGAACACCGCTGGATGAGCCATCCTTCGATCGGCAACAAGACAGCGGATCTGAACGTTCCCTTCAAGCGCGATGACTTCCATCTTTACGCCAGTTTGAATATCTATTGCTTCTTTAGAATGTTTGAATTTCTTCATGAGAGGTTGAGCAAGATCAAGGCCAACGAGAAGCATGTTCATGAGGATGTTCGACGCGCTAAAATGGACAAGCCTGCCGACGACTTGAAGATGATTGACAAAAAGCCATCCGATTTCTTCCAAGACGTTTCACCATCTGCCAATTACTACCAGCAAGTCCTGATTATGTGCGAAGATCTTGCGAAGGGTGATATCGACGGTCCTCAGTTTGAGGAGACACTCCGTCGCTTCTATATCGACTGCGGCTGGCAACTCTACAATCTCGATAAGATGCTTGCTTCGCTTCTTCGATTTGCTCTCCAGATCCTTGTCAGCGACAACAAGGACAAGAGCCTCGACATTATCAATCTTTTCTACAAAGATCGCAAGGAGGATGAGACGACGCATCAGGCCGAGCTGACGTACCGCAAGCAAGTTGAGAAGCTTACCAAGGAGGGCGACATCTTCCGAATTCGCTACGTAAACAGCTCCAGCATCCATTTTTCTTTCGTTCCACAGCTGACCCTAAAACCTAGACACGCTCTACCAAATCCGCTGTCGTCCAAATCTTCAAGAAGGACGACAAAACCTACGCAACCGACGAACTCGCAGCCGAAGCCCGTTGGTCCTACTACATCTCGACCTACTCAATGCGCGATGCAACCGAAGGCGTCCCTATCAAAGAGATGCGTTTGCCCTTTTTCAAGCGCAACCTGCCTGCCATGCTAGCAGATGACGAAGACTACACGAACGCGTACGGCAGCCCACAATGGAACGAAGACGCTCTAATCATTAGAGTTATTCCTGGCAACTATCGCATTCAGTACGACCCTGATACGTATGAGTGGTGGGTGCACAACAACCACGTAAGGAAGAGGGGCCTGGGAGCCTATGATGAGGCGACCAAGGAGCGGAAAGGGAAGTTTCAGAAGATGTTTGGAGAGAAGGGAACGTTGATGACAGAAAAGGAGGGCGCGAAGCTCGACGAAGAGAATGAGGAGTTTAGGCAGTGGATTACCGACGGGCCTGCTAGCGTGAGAAAGCAGTTTGGTGATGGTGACGAGGTTATGGGTGGGACTTGAGCTACCCTAGCTATGGCATTCAACGAAGTGCTTCGGCGTTAGAGGACGAGCTGTGCACAACTGGAAAATCATTAGCTGAGGCGAATGGCGCATGTCATGTATTAGGCAGCCATCTCTATGGGCGAACAATGATGGATCAAGATATTTCCTTCCTGTTATTCGCTTCTAAATGCATTCATTCATGTACTCTACTCAATTCGAGACATCGATTGCACTTCATTGACACTACCTACCTTCCCTGATGGATCTCCGTGCTCGGTGAACTGCTCAGGCTATGTACCAACGAAGGCAGGGAAGTAGCCTTTTGTCTACCACAGTTACGTATATTCTTAGGCGAGATCCATGTCGATTTTCCTTGCATTGAGGCTAATTATGAGCCTTAAATGGTGAAGTAACGCCATTCTTTACTATTCAAGGAAGACCTTGAGTGGCAACAGAACAGTTTCAAAGCTGGATGAGGGTGGTTGTAAAGGTACGTACGTTGGTCTAGCATTTCGTAATGTGCCAGTAAGCCCCTTTCGGGTATACGGGAAGCTGCAGGTTGGGATCTGCTGAAGATTTTACTGTGATAGCGGAAAGAACCTGTACGAGTGCCCTGTCTACCTTGATGTCGTAAGGGGTGGCGCTGTAGGTCGGGTCGCTGGGATCAGTGCTGTAGATGTTGGTGATTTTCACGATCATATCTGGTGAGGGATTAGGGCCTTCCGACCGGAGTGAAATGCAGACGTCTTGCATGTAATAGCCTTGATATCGATGTCAGCTTCTATGGAACTTGCTATCAAAGACTGAAGACAGGATTGATTCGCGATCAAGGCCTGCGTATTCTAATAAGTAAGGATGAATAGCAGCTTGCTTCTGAATACGCATTATCAGGAATACCACAAGCCGACTGATTCGCAGAATCTAGGACACTAGCCCCCCAATCATCCGTAGTAGTAGTCGGCTCGTTAAGCTGCCCTTGCGGAAACATCGAAATATTCCCATGGAACATCCACCCAAATGGAACATCAATCTCGCGGGGTTGATGCAGCTCTGGAGCCAAGTTTGAACTGGATGGGGATTTGACATTGACTGGGGCCACGCCATTGTTGAAAGTGTTGTCTGGCTTGCCTGTATCAGGGACCGCTTGGAAGCCCGGATCTGTGGTATCGGTGGGGTCTCCTGGGTCTGGTGGGCCGGAATCTGTGGGGCCGCCGTCGCAGGGGATAATCAGGCTGGCGACTTGGGTCTCTGCGTAGATCGCTAGAGAAAGTGAAAGATGCATGGTCCAGCCAGGCATAAGTGATAGGAAAGAAATTTTATCTTTGGCAGATTGGGCGGCGCGCAGAGGAACGAATGTGGAACGTGAAGTATATTAGATTGAAGCAAGGCAAGAAAACAGCCAAAGCAAGCGTGATGAGTGTCAAAGGCGAGTTTGAGATGGGAGCAACGCGAGTAATCCGTCTGAGATTCAGGGGCCTAATACAAGGCTTGATACATTTTACCTGAAGGATGATCACATCTCGGAGGATTCTCCAACGTATTAAAATGCAGGGATCGAATGCAACGAAGTCCATTGGCTCCCCAGAACATCTGAATTTTTCGCGTAGATGCAATCCTTACATGATGCAACTCCCAAACGTGCTACAGAGTTCGTAATGAATAGCTACGACTGTCAGTTGCGAGATGAAGTCTTTCACGAAAGCAGCACCTGAACAAGCCAACTGTATGGTATGTGGAAGATGTACCGGCATATGTAGAGCAAAGAAAAAGCTCTGGGATCGACAGACTGAGGTACATAGTATCCCATCGTTCGATGCGCTGCTCGTTATTTATTTGGACTCGGTCAACCGTCACGAGGCTCGCCGAATTATGGCTAGTGGATGAAGAGACCGCGGATAGGTAATGTAGCTGGCATCAAACGAATACCTATTAGTAGAGTGAAATACGAAATGGTTTCGAGGTCAAGAAATGGGAGAGATGCCAAGGCTGAGATGAAGCCATACCCAATCAGGTAGGCAACCCTAACCTTCTGGATCCTACGAGCCTACTCGACGTAATGCCACAAGACGATTTGAAATTCTCAATACGAGTAGAGAGGAACTACAAATCGCCAAGGCTCTGGGGTCTTGTAAACGCCTGACAAATACACTACGCTATATTCAAAATGCCTGACACAGCCACATCCGAGCCTACTGAAGAGTTCTGGCTCTTTGGCTATGGGTAAGTAATTAAGCCTCTCATAATTTGACAATCAAATCGAGACCTGGATCCGGGTTAGCAACGTAGGTTGACTCTTTTCTCTTCGTAGAAGCCTCATCTGGAAGCCACCTCCTCATTTTGGTATGCTCCTATACTATTGCCGTTCTCAGCGTCTTTTACATGCCTTTCAGATAAAAATTGTGCAGAAAAACTATGTCCTTTAATCCATCAGACTTTCCTTCAGCATTGAAGATCGACAGGTCCAGATCACTGAGACGTAAAGAATCAAGATCTTCGCATCCCAGGCTATATAACAGGCTACGTACGTCGATTCTGGCAAGCAAGGTCCGTACGCGTCCATCACTTCAGCACTTGGGCAACCCTAAATGCTGAAAATCAACCAGCGAAGACCATCGTGGGACCCCCGAGTCTCCCGGTACGTACCTTCGCTGATCATTTCCTTCAATCACTTGCATTTCGCAAAAATGCCCCAATCGCAACTCACTTACGCCTCAAGGGATGCAGCACTGACCCACAAATTCCGTAACAAGGCCGCGTCGTCACTCTCATCGAACGATCCTTCTGGGAAACACTCGCGGAAAGCCCTTCAGAAACACCCAGTCGCGTCTACGGAGCCGCTTACCGCATTCCCCCCTCCCACGTAAAAGAAGTCCAAGAATACCTCGACATACGAGAGATCAATGGCTATAGTATCCAGTACACAACCTTTCATCCAGTTCCTTCACAAGACTCGAAGAGAAAGAGGCCGATAGAGAAATGCCTAGTCTACATCGGCCTCCCCTCGAACCCACAATTCCTCGGGAAGCAGGGTCCAGATGATGTGGCGAGGGTGATTGCTACGAGCGAGGGACCGAGTGGGAGGAACAGCGAGTATTTGTTTATGCTTGAGGAGGCGTTGGAAGGGCTGGGGGAGGGAAGTAAGGATAGCCATGTGAGGGATTTGGTGGGGAGGGTGAGAGCGTTGATGGGGAAGGGGGATGGGAAGGACGCGAGCTTAGGTAGAGGTGAGGATGTTGCTGGAGTGGCTGTGGAGAAGGAGATCGGCAGGGTGAGAAGTGGAGAGGGTGGGAAAGCTGATGAGGCTGAGAAGACTATCTAAACAGAAATATTGACTGCTTGTTGAGTCATGTCAATGCAAAGCGTGAAGAGGGTTTTGAAGCGTTTTCAGAAGCCTGCTATCTTTGGCTGCCTGCTATCTGATGATCTTGAAAGAGGTATGGAGAAGCCATTCGCCCCAAGTGACGTGACTGACGCGAGGTTGTAAGCATTCCCAATGATCCGGAGTCCATGAAGTCGTGCCGAAGGTGCTTTTAGTGGAGGTGCTGTCGTGTGCTGAAGGAAGTCGTGCAAGCATAGGTGTGTTGAATGGTGGGGGATTAAGAATTGAAGAAAGGATGATCATTTTCCAGTCCACGCCTGCGCCTGTGCTGTCTGCGATAGATTGCTGTGATTAACAGTCAACCTCAAGGTCTGAAAAGAGAAAAGATCCATGGTAGCTCTTGTGCCAGTAGATGTCAGCCCAATTGTTGATCCATCATTGAGTGGTGATAGGTAGCCAAGGTTTTCGCACATCGTATCCTCATTGCTGCTGTCGGTCGATTTCGTCTGCTGTCATGCTGTCATTTCGTTCATTGACATTGTCGTGCGCAAATGCAGGCCGTGGGGAGAGTGGTGGTGAGTTTACCACCCGCCTCCACCTCCTCCACCTTGCTGCTGGTCATAGCCACCTCCTCCACCGGAGCGGCCACCTCCACCACCACCGTAGGACTGACCACCTCCAGAGTAGTGCTGGCCACCACTGCCACCGTAGCCTAAGAACAAGGTCAGTATGATGATACAGAAGGAATGTAGTGAAGCTTTTGACATACCACCGCGACCTCCTCCTCCGGAATAGCCTCCTCCACCGTCACGATTACCGTAACCTCCTCCGCCTCCACCTGTTATAATCAGCCAGATTACAAGCAAACTTGTCTTTTTTTGTGAGTCTTACTATATCCACCTCCGCCTCCGCTATAGCCTCCTCCGGCGGACGAGTTATAGCCACCCCTGCCTCCTCCAAAGCCACCTCCACCTCCTCCACCACCGGAGCCACGCTCGGAAGCCTTGTCAACGCGAATAGTACGGCCATCGAACCTGCAGCAAGTAAGCTTAGCTCTGCAATAGATTCGAGAGGCTTGGGAGTCACTTACTCGATATTGTTCATCTGTTGGATAGCAGCATCGGCGTCCTGGTCCTGGCTATAGCGAACGAAGCCAAAGCCACGGCTACGACCAGTGTCGCGGTCCTTGACGACGATCTATTACGAAAGTATCAGATCAAATGCAGGTAGGACGAGATCGAGGCAACGTACAGCTTCTTCGACTTGACCAAATTCTTCGAACTTAGCGCGAAGGGCGCTATCGTCGGTGTGCCATGCAAGGCCACTGCGTATCTGTCAGTCTTCGAGAAGAGTTGATCTCGAGTAGTAGTTAAATTTACCCAATAAATAGCTTAGACATGGTGATTGAGGTTGTTCAGGATTTGGTTGGCTAACACATTCTCAATCTCAGGACTCTCACACAAAACACACCTCCTCTGATGGAACGCAAGATACAGGGAGGCTGTTGAACACGGAAACATCGATGAAGTACATGACCGGCTGGCAAGAACAGGGAGGATTGGGCAGATCAGAGTTGTAGGAGCAGCAAACGAACATAGCAGGGTCCTTTGGTGTTGTTGATAGTTCCGATTATCGTGCGAGTATGGCACGAAGTTGGAGGGAAGAGAGAAGAGTAGAAATGATCAAGATCAATTCCGGGAGTTGAGAAAGAGTTGGTGAGGTGCAGGATAGAAGGAGTAAAAAGACGGGAAGAAAGGTGGGATGTTTGTCGAAGTTGGTTTGCGGGCGCCCCACTAGATCCACGCTAAGCCTTAAGCTTTACAAGCTAGCAGCCTGGACCCTTTAGTCTTTCAATCAACGGTGACCCACTTGAAGCTCGGACCACATGCTAAAGAAAGGGTCTGCCAACGCCAGCAGTAGTAAGCTGCAACTGCGCTTCAGGCAGAACGGTGCGATCTAAATGCAGAGATCAGATATTAATAAGGTACTTTAGTCATTGGGGATTGGCCAAGTATCTACGACGCCACTAATGCAGTGCAAGAGCAGTTACGTGCTTGTGGAAGCTGAATTTGAACGACGGACTGTTACCAATCATGCAACCTGCCGCGTGACCATTTTGCGTTAGGTCCCAATCGTCCATGCTAGCGGGTTTCCGCTGATGCCGATGACCCCTCCACTGCGATCTTGATCGCCAAGGGTCGTGCTAGACGCGGGCTCTAAGAAGTGAAGTTATTTTTGTCCTCAAATCCGATATTCTGAGGCTAAACATCCATCATCTAGGATCATCGATTACCAGCCTAGACAACGAAAAGAGCCACATGGTACGAAGTGAAAGATGGAAGAATGACATTACGTGTACCTCCTCGTAGAATGTGAACCTCTTCAAAGATGTTCACTGCCAGGATGCAATACTCCTCAATGGCCTTATTAAAGCAAAATGTTTGAGATTCCGGATGTTTGGCTGATATCTTCTCGTACAATCTTGATTCTGGATATCTCATTTCAGCAAGCCCAGCTTGCTTCGTCGTGCCTGCCTTGTGAATCCAAAAACTCCACAATTCGCCCCTAGTCATATCCCATTTCCCATAATTCACTCTCTCTCTTTGACAATGCATCGAGGTTCAAGCTTCTGAAACATGCCAGTGGATCAGCGCGATTCGCCAAGAGCTGCAATACGTAGCTGGCTCCGGTATACTGACAGCGGCTCAAAGCCGGAGCCAATCAAATCACCAGTTGAGCGAGGAGAGCGATGTCGAAGTCGGAGGCAGCACTTGAATACAGCTGACCACATCGAGGAACGATCGTTGGAGTACACGCATCAGATTGATGATGGAGATCGCTCGAAGCATAGCCTACACAGAGGAAGGGGAAACGAGCCGAGGCGTGGCACCAACAATGTACCTGAAATGGAGAGAGCGAAAGAGCAGACCCTATCTAAACAGGCATTGGAGCTAAGGCCTGGCGACCCTGGCTTTGCTGAGTACCTAGGACTCCATGCACCTTTCCGCAATTTTAAAGCCCGCAGCGATGATCTAGAGGCAGACCCCGGCCGTACAGCCTGTCCTCGAAAACGGAAGCGCAGGGAATCTTCAACAAGCTCCTATCTAGAACCTGCCCGGCTCGATAGCCTCACAACGAACGAGCATGCTTACCATGACTCGGGCGATGAGATGGAAGCGGCGAAGGAGCGATCAAGACACCACGAAATTGACTCAGCATGGTCCTCTTCACAATCACAACCTTGCACTGTGGCAGAGCCTCCTCGGAGGAAGCAGTCTGAATCCTACGAGAGACGGCCCAGGCATAAGACGAGGGAGGATCGGTATGAGCTTAAAGCAGACAGCAGCACTAAGCGGAAGAAGCCTGCCAAAAAGGCTAGAAAGGACGGCGAAGAGAGAAGAAGCAAGAGACATAAATACAAGGAGAAATCAGGCGCCGCGCTCATGCACAGCTTTACAGCACAGAATGTAGCCCATGACCGACTCACGGTAAGATTCCTTACCGTGGCCGCCGAAACCCTCACGTTGACCAAATTTCCAGCTGCAACCAGCGAAGATGTTAGGCCTTTTCGGCAAAGGCAGAGCATCGTCACCAGTCAGAAGAAGAGGCTGTAGGTATATGATCTCACTGGTCCTGAATAAATACTGATCCTTGCTCGTCTAAGTGCCCGATCTAGCCTTTAACGAGATGACTTTCCTCAATTCTCGCCGAGCAAAACCGGACGAGCATGTCGGCCAAAAGGACAGCAAGTCATACGCCAAGAAGACGCGGCGACAGTCTACTAAAGCAGCAGACACTGAGGCAGAGATATCACGTTACTTCACGTCAGCAAAAGCTACAGCTCGAGATGCGTCAGATCATCGAGCGGATGGCAAGCAGCATGAATCGACAAGAAGAACACAAATTCATGACTCGCCGCCAGCTTTTGTCGACTTGCCAGACAATGCGTTCCTAGGTTTTGGGAGTTGCGGCGTCAATTCTGTGTCTCCTGTCAAAAGACCCGATAGCCGAGGACTGAAGAATCTCGAACGGAAGCTTGCTCGATCACCGACGCGGTCTACAAGCTACCTCACATGGTCACAAAATGGATTACCGTCACAGGCTTCTCCCCACCGTGACAAGCAGCCTGTTCTGCCATTGAGATCATCCAAATATTCAAATCGCAGAAGAAACAGATCTATCTCTACCGAAGCAGCCACTCCGAAAGACCCGTTGTCCTCCTCACGTGCGTCGGATGTTCATATCGCGGAAGACAACGCTGCTAATAGCGTCAATCCACAGAGTAAAGAATATCTGAGCACTGCGAAGGCAACCGATATGTCAATTCGACCGAACAAAAGGCCTCGCGGTGCTATTAGCCCTTCACATAGCCCTCAGAAACGTGGGGAGACCCGATCAGATTCTGAGGGTGCACCATTGCGGTCGGTTCAGACCATCGCTCTGGGTCATCGCCATGAGTCCGAGCGTCCGAGCCCTCAGAAACGTGGGGAGACCCGATCAGATTCTGAGGGTGCACCATTGCGGTCGGTTCAGACCATCGCTCTGGGTCATCGCCATGAGTCCAAGCGTCCGAGAAGTGCTCAGCGAGGATCACAGAAACAAACTTCTCGAGACTCGACCGACCGATCCGCCAGGGCTAAGCGTGGAAAGGGGTTCCGCGAAAATGGTCTTCACGCGATCAGAGCTGGTACTGGCCATATCGTGATGGATCAAGCAGCTCTTGACCTTCCTGATAATATGATCGATGACTTGCTCCAAGATTGCAAGTCCCAGAGCAACGCAGAAGCTTTGGGTCCAGAACCTGAGCACCTCGAGCAGTCCGACTCAAAAGTCATTGGACCGTTTACTGCGTGCGAATCTACTAGATTTCTATATGAAGGCTTTCAAGGAGTCGAACACAAGCCACATGGTGATCCAATGCTGGAAGTCAAATCACCTGCGACTCGTCCTGTTTCTTACAGTGAACCCTTGGATTTACGAGATCAGCACCACTCTGTGTACAAGGAACTTCGGCCTCAACGTTTAGCTCCTACCCATGCAGCGTCGAGGCATAGCATCAACTCTTTCAATAGGCCAAAGAACATGGGTGATACACCAGAGCAAGCTCAGACCAGCCGAACACCCAGAGGTGATTCTAGCAGCGCATGGAACGGATACAACACTATCTACGAATGTCAACAAGACGCAGCACAAGCTGCCCTAGCTGCAAATGAGGTTTATCGGATGACGCACGAAGCTCCCCATCAGGAATCCTCAATGCATCCGTACATGCATCGCGACGTCTTGACATACCCGAAATGTGCGCCATATACTAATACTGTGGATGTGAGGTATGATGTTATTAATCAGCGGGCTGAACGTAAATTCTATGCCGACCGTTACGAATTCGATGCCGGAGATGCGTATCCAGAACAAGAGGGGCTGCAGGAGAATATATGGCCGAATGATAGCGCTTGGCAGAACACTGATTATGATGAGCAGCCTACTATAGGAAATACCACCCACGAGTACGACAACTCAATTAAGCGACAAGAGCTTAACAGATATCAGACTCCATTCAAGCAAACAATCGGTCCCCTGGGTTTTGAGCATCACCCTTCGACGACACACTTTTCCGAGACCTGTCCAACGCGGCGCTCAGAGCAAACCTTTACTATGACAGGCAATGGGCACGAGATAAGCGAAGAAACCACCAAAACCTATGCCGAGAATTATCCTCCTGAATTAGCTGGCTTCTGGACTCCTCGCATGGGCTACTGATTGGGACATCTCTGACAAAGATTGGGCGGGCGCGTTTTGGAGATCTTGACAGAGATGATTATCAACGATTGTCAGTCTAGATAAGTAAGCCATAGTCGTCATGCATTTGTTTCCTCTTCCGTTCCGTTTCATAAATCGCTTCTATGATTTTTTTGTCTCTCTGATGAAAACGCTACCCCCAGTGAACTTCGGCAGCCCAAGCTCAGTCAGTCGATGCAACAAACGCTTTTGGCTAGCCATTCGCGCTTTGAAATGCAACCAGCCTCAACATGCCGATCGGTGCAACGTTTGTGCAATTTCCATATGTGGCGCTTACTCTTGGTGAGCTCTCAGGTGGAGGCGGATGAATGTTAGCCCGACTCGGGAGCGCCAAGACGCTGTTTATCCCCCTTGTCCTCACTTCTCAGCCTTCTTACGGTATCGCTCGTTTACATACTAGTAAGATATCTTCTCTTTGTCCGCTCTTGATGCTTGCTAGCTCTACCGCAATCGATTCTGAAAGCACTAGGCATTTACCTTAGTACTTAGTGCAGCTCTCCCCTAGGCTTTCACTTTATTCATCCCAACCTATTGGTGCTTCAACAGCCGCCGATGCCTACAATGGAATCGAAAGCAGAGGACGAAGCCGGCGAGGACGTCCTCGCGCCGCAGATCTCTGTGATTCACCGGGACGACGGCCACAGTGACACCTCGAGGCCAGCCTCTCTGCACAAAGTCACGACTGCCGGCGTGGACCCAGCGGCGTTTAAGCCGTCACCAAGGTTGTATGTTGCCTTCGGTACGTTAGCTGTGATCACGTTGATGGTGGCACTGGATGGGACGAGTTTGAGTGTTGCTTTGCCTGTAAGTTGCTTCATGATTTCTTGTGCGAATAAGATATTGATAGGAGGACTTAGATTATAGCACAAAGACTCAAGGGCACTGCAATCGAAGCTTTTTGGTCTGGCACGTCATTCTTACTCACATCGACAATCTTTCAACCGAGTTTCGCCTCTTTCTCCCATATCTTCGGACGAAGACCTATGGTCATGATAGCCCTTGTTTTCTTCTTGATCGGTGCTCTTGTGGCTGCTTTATCGAATGATTTCGGTACCTTGCTTGTCGGAAGATCCTTTCAGGGTATTGGCGGCGGAGGGCTGATTGCTCTGACTGAGATCTTGGTCACTGATATGGTTCCGTTGAGGCTGAGAGGCCAGTGGTTTGGCATCATCAGTGGGATGTGGAGCATAGGATCTGTGACCGGACCGATCGTCGGCGGTGCTTTTGCACAGAAGGTTACCTGGGTAAGACACCCTGCTAAGCCATTCTATTGCTCGAAACACGGCTGACAGCGACACAGCGATGGATCTTCTACCTCAATCTCCCTTTTATCGGCGTCGCTCTCGTTGCTGTCCCACTTACATTGAATCTCGCCTTCAAACCTAGCAGCATCGCCTCTCAACTCAAGCGCGTTGACTGGATCGGATCCATCCTCTTCATAGGCTCAACGACCAGCTTCCTAATCCCCATTACCTGGGGTGGTGTATCATATGCCTGGAACTCATGGCGCACGCTCGTGCCTTTGATCATTGGCGCCGTCGGCCTCGTTGTGTTTGTCCTCTTTGAGGAATACATCGCTAAGGAGCCGCTAATTAGACTCGATGTTTTCAAGAACAGGACTTCGGCTGCTGCCTATTTCCAGACGACTCTTCACGGGATTATCCTTTGGGGAATCCTGTACTACATGCCTCTTTACTACGAAGCCGTCAAAGGCGAAACACCAATCATCGCCGGCATATCTTTGTTTCCTGCGACTTTTACCGTTGCTCCCGCAGCTATGGCCACGGGAATCGTCATCACGAAAATTGGCCGGTATCGATGGGCCATTTGGTCGGGGTGGGCACTGACAACTTTCGGTGTCGGATTACTCTACCTCCTCGACGTGCAAACCACGACAGTCCGATGGATCTTCCTCAATCTCGTCAGCGGAGTTGGCATGGGCCTGCTCTTCCCATCCATGGCATTCGCGATCCAAGCCGCCTCCAAAAACGAAGATCTCGCCTTTGCCGTCGCACTCTTCTCCTTCTTCAGGGCCTTCGGCCAAGCAATCGGTGTTGCCATTGGCGGAACGATTTTCCAGAACCAGATCAAGATCAAACTCCTCGCTTACCCGCTGTTGGCGCCCAAAGCGGCCGAATACTCAGCCGATGCATCGAGTTTGGTGCAAATCATCAAGGCGATGGAGGCGGGAGCTGCGAAGACTGAGTTGATTCAGGCGTATGCGGATAGTTTGAAGGTTGTTTGGGCGGTTATGTGTGGGTTTGCGGGGGTTGCGTTGTTGAGTGGCTTTTTTATACGGGGGATTGATTTGGATAGGGCGTTGGTGACGGAGCAGGCGTTTCAGCATGGGAGGGAGAGTGTTGATGAGGAAAAGAAATGAACAGTGGACGACGTGATAGACTTTTGTTTTGCATACAATTGGACATACTGGGTCGGGGTTTGAGCGAGTTGGCGCTGCTTGGGATTGTACCAACGGAAATACGACCATAAAACATAATACATACAATCATTGTTTACTTCCACGATATATCAGACTCATTGAGGTGCTTGACCCGTTTTGATGGCCCCCAACCCGTCTGACTTGTGCAGCCTAAGCTTTTTGTGAAGCTCTGCCATCCCTGCGAGCTATGAACAAGCTCGTCTACATTGCAGATCAAGGATTATGTAGTCATCCATTCACAGAGCATTATAGGCTGCCTGGCTGATTGCCACTGCTGATGCCTGCGGCGGAGTCAGTGATTACGTTGAGCGCGCCGCTGGAAGCGAGCTCTTTGTCGACCCGCCCTTCCCCGAGAGCATAGGGAACGTCATCTAGGGCAGTAAAAGTCGCAACCAGGCATCATTATTGCGAAGGCTCTTTCTATGAGTTGTGAATCATATAGTGTCTGCCTCAAATGGTCCCCTAGACCGTCAACCGGCCTGCAACATCATTCTCAGCCCGGCGCAGACATACCTATCAACAGTAGGGTAACCTCCCAAGAAACCCGGCATGGTACAGGAGACCCTCGACATCACCCATAAGAGGATTACAGACTGACTCTCCAATTCAACAGGCAGTCACCAAGCGCGCCGGCCGCAAGAAGGACCCTAACAATGCCCAAGCGGCCAGCAGCGGAGGGGGCAAGCCCCAAGTCAGGAAGGCCGTCTTCGAGAGCACCAAGAAGAAAGAGGTGGGCGTGTCAGATCTTACGTTGATAAGCAAAATATCAAATGAGGCCATCAACGACAATTTGAAGAAGCGGTTTGAGAATGCAGAAATCTACGTACGTGGGACAAAATACTGTGGGAGAGGATGGGAAGAAGGAGTTCGCTGACTAGAACGCAGACATACATCGGCCATGTGCTGGTCTCCGTCAATCCATTTCGAGACTGTGAGTTGCGCCACAACTGCTAGAAGTTGGCAGGAAAGCTGATGGATAGCAGTGGGTATCTACACAGATCAGGTACTAGACTCCTACAGAGGCAAGAATCGACTCGAAGTCCCACCCCACGTCTTCGCGGTCGCCGAATCAGCCTACTACAATATGAATGCCTACAAAGACAACCAGTGCGTGATCATATCCGGCGAGTCAGGAGCAGGGAAGACAGAAGCTGCAAAGCGGATAATGCAATACATCGCGAGCGTCTCTGGAGGAACGGACTCGTCAATTCAGCAGATCAAAGAGATGGTGCTTGCGACGAACCCCCTGCTGGAGTCATTTGGTAATGCGAAGACTTTGAGGAATAACAATTCTTCGAGGTTTGGGAAATATCTGGAGTTGCAATTCAATGCGCAGGGAGAGCCGGTTGGGGCGAACATCACGAATTATTTGCTAGAAAAGAGCAGGGTCGTCGGGCAGATTATGAATGAGCGGAATTTCCATATCTTCTACCAGTTCACGAAAGCGGCGACTTCGAATCATAGAGGTAGCGTTGACAGTTCGAAGATACGAGAAGATTACTGACTTGGGATCAGAGATGTTCGGGCTACAAGAGCCGCAAACGTATGAGTACACGAATCGATCGAAATGCTTTGACGTGCAGGGAATAGACGACAAGGCCGAGTTCCAGGATACACTCAATGCCATGAACATCATTGGGCTGTCGCAAGGGGAGCAAGATAACATTTTCCGCATGCTGGCTACAATACTTTGGCTGGGTAACGTCACGTTCAGGGAGGATGACAGCGGCAATGCAACAATAGCGGACCAGTCGGTGGTGGACTTCGTAGCTTATTTGCTGCAAGTGCAGTCCCCACACGTCAACAAGGCCCTGACCATCCGAATTGTGGAGACAGCTAGAGGAGGTCGGCGAGGCTCTGTGTATGAGGTTCCTCTGAATCCAGCGCAAGCAACGGCCGTACGGGATGCTTTGGCGAAAGGAATCTACTTCAACCTTTTCGACTGGATCGTTGATAGAGTGAACGCGTCGCTTAAGGCACGAGGATCAATTGCGAATTCCGTGGGTATTCTGGATATCTATGGTTTCGAAATTTTCGAGAAGAACAGCTTTGAGCAGCTTTGCATTAACTACGTCAACGAGAAGCTACAGCAGATCTTTATCCAGCTCACCCTCAAGACAGAGCAAGAGGAGTACGCGCGAGAAAAGATACAGTGGACGCCTATCAACTATTTTGATAACAAGATCGTGTGCGAGCTTATTGAGGAGAAACGGCCACCCGGTGTCTTTGCAGCGCTGAATGACGCCTGTGCTACCGCTCATGCCGATCCTGGTGCTGCAGATCAGACTTTCGTCCAGAGGTTGAATGCCTTGTCTTCAAATCCTCACTTCCAGCCAAGGCAAGGGCAATTCGTGATCAAGCATTACGCCGGTGACGTGAGTTACGCCGTTGAGGGCATGACCGATAAGAATAAAGATCAGCTTCTGAAGGACTTGCTCAATCTCATTGGCGAGAGTGGTAATCCGTTCGTGAAGGCGCTCTTCCCGCATCAAGTTAACCAGGATGACAAGCGTCGACCACCAACGGCAGGCGACAAGATCAAGGCCTCTGCGAATGATCTGGTTTCAACGCTTATGAAGGCTTCCCCGTCATACATACGGACGATCAAACCCAACGACAACAAGTCGCCCACTGAATATAACACCAACAATGTCATGCACCAGATCAAGTACCTTGGTCTCCAGGAGAACGTCCGGATACGAAGAGCTGGCTTCGCTTATCGACAGACATTCGACAAGTTCGTGGAGCGATTCTACCTTCTCTCGCCTAAAACATCTTACGCTGGTGACTACACGTGGACAGGCGACGCCCTCTCAGGTACAAAGCAGATCCTTAAAGATACTAGCATACCACCAGAGGAGTACCAGATGGGTGTCACAAAAGCATTCATCAAGACACCCGAAACACTATTTGCTCTAGAGCACATGCGAGATCGATATTGGCACAATATGGCCATCAGAATCCAACGAGCATGGCGAAATTACCTTCGGTACAGGATAGAATGTGCCATCCGAATTCAGAGATTCTGGCGAAGGATCTCTGGTGGTGGAGAATTCCAGCAGTTGAGAGACTATGGCCACACAGTCCTTCAAGGGCGCAAGGAGAGGCGGAGGTTTAGTCTGATTGGCTCCAGAAGATACCTTGGGGATTACCTAGGGGTTGGTAATAGGGGTGGGTTTGGTGAGATCATACGGCAGTCTATAAATCTTAGCAGTCAGTACCCCTTACCAGCTGTGAAGAAAAAGACTGGGACTAAAGCCAACAACAGGTCACGAAAATATTCTGTTTTCTTGTCGATGCGAATTGCTTGTTACGAAGTTTGGGAGGTCCAGTAAACCGAGTCCGCGCATATTGGTCCTCGTGGGTCTCATTCCGTGCTCTCATTTGGAGCCCTAAGCTGACTTTTTGAAGACCAATAACAAAGTGTACATTGTCATGTCCGCCTTGGTGAATGGGCAGCTTTCGATTTCCTCTGAACGCACGATACCCCTTGGTGCCATCAAATTTGTCAGCACGTCCACGCTGAAGGACGATTGGTTTTCTCTGGGTGTCAGCTCGCCTCAAGAGCCAGATCCCCTGATCAATTGTGTTTTCAAGACTGAGTTCTTCACACATCTCAAAAGGGCTATGCGTGGAGGACTGAATCTGAAGATTGGTGACGGGTGAGTATGAATCGCCTGTAATGGCCAGCATTTTCTAATTGAATCGTAGCATCGAATACAACAAGAAGCCTGGAAAGCCGTCGGTTGTGAAGACTGTCAAGGATTCTACCGTGCAGAGAGACGATCTTTACAAGAGTGGAACCATCCATACAAGCCAAGGCGAGCCGCCTAACTCAGTATCACGACCAACGCCGAAAGGAAAGCAAAAGCCTGGAAGGGCCATCACTTCCGGCAAGCTACTGCGTCCAGGGGGCCCTGGGGGCGGACCCTCGAAGCTTGCATCGCGGCCTGCAGCTTCACGACCTGTACCTCAGCCCATGCCTTCGCAGTCTTCGCAATCGCAATCAAGATCCACTCCTTCACAGCCAAGACCAGTACCCCAACCTGTTGCAGTTCAGTCAAGGCCAGTACCTCAACCACTGGCTGCTGTCAACGGGTTCGGTCATAGCCGAACTGAATCAGCGTCTTCAATTAACCGACCAGCACCTCCACCACCACCACCCGCGGCTCCGCCTGCCGTGAGGAAGGACACTTACAAAGCGCTTTATGACTTCGCTGGTCAGAGTGAGAACGAATTTTCTCTCGTAAAAGACGAATTAATAGAAATTCTTAAAAAAGAAGGCAACGGTATGCACCCAATAATCCTAACACTCGCTAGTCACGTATCACTCACACTTTTCTATAGGCTGGTGGCTCGCCAAAAAACTCGACGGCTCCTCCCAAGGTTGGGCGCCCTCCGCCTACCTTGTAGAAGAAGCGCTAAAACCTATTCCTCCACCCGCACCTCCCCAACCAGTCGCTCGTGCCGTCCCTCCACCACCACCTGCCGCCTCAACAAACGGCATCAACGGCACCAGCGCTCGCCCTGCTGCCGCAAAAGCAAAGCCCACTCCTCCCGCACCGCCCAAACGGCCTGGAGGCGGCAAGAAACCCGCACCGCCGCTTGCACCTAGGGATAGTGCTGTTAGTATGGGCACGAGCAGTGGCGGGAGTGGGAGAGATACGCCGAATAGTAGTGTGGACGGCGGCAAGGATGGGAGTAGAGCGCCCAGTTTGGCTGGTGGGTTAGCGGAGGCTTTGAGGGCTAGGCAAATGAGTATGCAAGGGAAGAGGGAAGAGGACGATGACTGGTAGATGTGAGCGAGTGTTTGAGGCGTATTCTTGAGTTTGCAGCATGGGTCGATGTTTGATGGTATGATACAAGTGGGTTGAAAATGCGAGACAGCATGTGATATATTCTACCTTCAAGAGCTATAGCTGTGCTTTCGTCGATCTCACCTAACCGCTTGAATCTGAATCACTCCATCCTGACTTGTTGCGTGATTGTCGTTACCCCGCGAGGCTTGCAGGATTCTTATGCACATCACCGTACTCGTCGACGCCTCCAAGGCAGATGCGTGTCTCTGGTGTCCTGAACTTATACCGTCTATAGTCTACTCTTTCGTTTCATGAGTTGCTTGATGTATTGCATCACGTCAGATGCAGTGGTAGAACTTGTCTAGTCTCCAACCATAAGCTTGGGCAATTATCAGAGCGAGGATATCTCAATAAAGCAAAATCCGTTCAATGTATCTTGACCCTGTACATTTTGGAGACTTTCCAAGTACCCATTACGAGTGCTTACCCTTTTTTAGTGCTCTCCTTTCAACGACTTCTGAAGATTGGCCATGCATGCATTTAGATAGCTCGATCTGCCTGCTGAGCTGTGAGATCGAGTCTACGAGCAACTGCTTCTCAATGTCCAACATCGTGGCTTCGCGTGCTACAACTTCCACCTCGCCATACTCCGCTGCATTCGAGACATTCATTCTAAAGCCTAAGCTATTAGGATCAAGTATACTTTACGTCTTGACTTAAACAACCTCGGAGCATCTCGCCGGCCGCATCCCAAAGCTAGCAAAACACAGAGAAACCGAAACCTTTACAGACTGGTATCTCACAGTGTGGCTCTACACACCCGAGCCCAATAGTGTGCCGTATGGGCCTCCCTACCACTGCTAAAGCAGCTAGCTGGTTCAAAGCGGTTGGGCTGGCTCGTCGTCGCCATGTGATTAGCTGCCGGAGATTGTTTATGTGGGAGTGATCCGGTGCAATCTCGGAATCGCAAAGCAAACACGCGCGCTAGGGTTTTTGAATAGGTGCGTCATTTCTGTTGATGTTGCGATTTGCTCCTTTCAGTGGGGAACCCCCTGACGGCATGGCCATGCCGATCTTGACTGTGAGTCACACAATCTCGCGAGTCGAATTACACTTGATGTTATTCATTTGACAAAACGTAAATCGCTTTTGGTAGAATATGGTCGATTACTTTACAAGTACGCATAATGGCGGCCACCCGTTTGGTCCCCATTCCCCAAATCAACCCCTCCCTCTACGCCTGGCATCCTCATCCCACAAAACCAAACGTCTTTCAGCGTCACGCTTTGGGCCCAGAAACAAAATGGGCTCGTCAAGCGCCAAAGAACCGTGAATTATATCTAAGCGGACTGATCACGCTTCAAGTCCCCTGTGACCCCATTAAATTCCTCGGATCGGCAAAAATAGCATGGCTGCAGCTCAGATACGAGCATCCAGAAGTGGTCATGGGTCCCAATGGCGAGTTCGCGGAGGATGGGAGCGCGATGATTGAGTGCGAGATTCCTGCAGATAAGCATGATGCAGGGAGATGGGCGGGAAGGACGATGGCTTTTGGAACAAGTCCGTCGGGTTCAGCTCATTCGGAGGCAATGCTTTCAGCTGAGAAGACGATGCGCGAGGAAGAAGTCAGTGATGCCGTTTGCGTGTACTTGCATCCAACGTTCTCAACGAGTCCTGCGCAAGTGTTGGGCGCAGGATTCAGTTTTCGAGTAGGTCATCAGATGGCTGACGGCATGGGTGCGTATATCATTGCTGGATCTTTCCTCAGATTCCTGGCGGAAGAGCTGGGCGGACGCCATGAGGAGGATCTCGATTGGAAAGTCGCTGCGAAACATCTGCCTGAGCCATGGGTGAGAATGATGAATGCCGACCAACAGACCGCCGGCAAGGAATTCGAGGCAGATGTCGAGAAGAACACGGCTTTAGTCCTTGAGACAATCGTATGTCTCCTCTACCACAAGTCCAGTGTCCCAGCCTTAACATGACTGATGTAGAAGAGCGAATGGGGTCTGAACATTCGTTCAGTGGACCCTTACACCCCTATGTCGATTCAGACAGTCTTTACAGCCGCAGAAAGCAGTTCTATCATGGATTCTATCAAAACAAAAATTGGGCCAGTGTTCTCGATCACTCACTTGAGCCATGCAGCGATGGTTATGACAGCCTTGCAATTCAAGCCGCCATGGGAGAGGCCTTCAAGCAATAGATTTGTATCTCCGCTGTTCATTAACGGGCGAAGATATTTAGACCCTAAGCATGAGCCAAAGCCTTACATTCCCATGTGCAGGGCCATTGGCGCGGTTGAATTTCGAGACGTGGATCGCTACATAGTCTCTAAGGATGCAAGCAAGGAAGAGATTCAACAGAAGCTCAAATTAGCGTGTGAAGAAGCGAGGAGATCGTATCAGGCTATTCGCGAGCAACAGTCATTACTCACAGAATCTTTCTCAGTAGCGGAGCTCATGGCGACTGCAAAGAACCAAGTCAAAGGCAAGGGTATGGCTGATCCATTTTTCCTGAGTGATGGCATTGTAGAACAATACATCAGCCGTTCGTATACCGGTGGCAGC
>JAABUK010000223.1_pt1 | contig 133509 bp, 69 predicted proteins | sample 5559141 | NCBI WGS metagenome assembly JAABUK01 (sample SAMN10711869, study PRJNA513367) | rock metagenome | isolation source: Antarctica rocks | place: Antarctica: Victoria Land, Pudding Butte nord | collected 2016-01-03 | reverse complement strand
GGTATGCCCCATTGCTGCTCCATGGTATGCCCCATTGCTGCTCCATGTATGCCCTTTTCCTGCTCATGGTATGCTCCATGGTATGCCCCATTGCTGCTTCATGGTATGCCCCATTGTTGCTCCATAGTATGCCCCATTACTGCTCCATGTATGCCCTTTTCCTGCTCATAGTATGCTCCATGGTATGCCCCATTGCTGCTTCATGGTATGCCCCATTGTTGCTCCATAGTATGCCCCATTACTGCTCCATGTATGCCCTTTTCCTGCTCATGGTATGCTCCATGGTATACCCCATTGCTGCTCCATAGTATGCTCTATTATACCCCTATCTGTGGTCCTACTATGAATCTACTACACACCGGTCTATTTATCTATGATGAACCCGTCTATAGCCCTATTCTTATTCTACTCGAGGTTAGTGGTTCCCCTATATAAATTAAGGTGCGCGGGCCATCCGTTTAGCGCAAGTCTCGATGGTTTTAAAATCTACTATAAAAGTTATTTTATTTATTAACGACTCGCCGCCTCAGGTTATTACCTAGTTTTTTAATAATATATTTTAGGCGTATTAAGATCTTAAAAGAAAGAGTTGAAATTAAATTATGAATTTTTAAATAATTTAAATAACTCGGAGTTTACTTTAAGCGAGGTTAAAATAATTTTATTTATTAAATAAATAAAGAAGTTATAAAAGCTAGTTTATTAGTAGTAATATCTTTTAATAATATAAACGAGTATTATTTCCTAGGAGGGGGTTTCTTTAATAACGACTTTTTATTATTCCCGTTTCTAAGTTTCTTTAAAGGTATTTTAAAAATAATAACGATAACTATATTTTTATAAAAACTAGGAAGGGGCGGACTATATATTATACTATAACTAGACTCTAACCTAACTTTAATTTTATTTAATTAAGATACTACTACGGGCCTACTATACGAATAATTTATTATATATATATTTATTTAATATTAATAGTTACTTTATTTAAATAAAGTATATAGGTTATCCGTTTAGCGTCGCACGTTAATAGTTTCCAAATCTACTAATATAGTAGGGTACGACGGACGATAGCTAAAGATAGAATAAAATTAAAAATCGAAAAATGAATAATTAAAAAATAATCTACGGCCCTACCGCGTAGGCTTTAAAACTAGATAATCCGCTAACGATAACGTGGTAATTATATAGTGAATCGTTTAGAATATAAATTACGTACGAGTATAAGTTTATTTTAATTATTTCTCGTACGAGTATAAATCGTTATTAGGTTATTAATAGAAGTTACTCCGTTTATTTAATTTTAAATATTTTTTAAACTACGATTCCTTAACTAACTCTAAAGAATTATATAATAATATTTTAAGAATATAATATAATTATAAATTATATACGAAGAGACTATTATTCCCGGTATTTAGGCGATTTATTATATAATATTTTAAAACTAGTTAAAGAACTAGGGTTTAATTAATATTTAAAATAAATTATATATAATAACTCCTATTTAATTAGTTTTTGAGAATTATATAATAATACTCTAAAAATATAATATAATCTTAGATTATATACGAAGAGATTATTTTTCCCGGTATATTAAGGGTTTATTATATAATTATTTAAAACTAGTTAAAGAATCGTAGCCTAAAAAGTATTTAAAATTAAATATATAATAAAGCTCCTACCTAAGTAACTTTAAAGTATTATATAATAAATCGTCCTTAATATAAATTATATCGTAATCGATTATAAAGTATATCCGAGGATAATAATATAACCGATTTATATAATATAGAGGGTAGGGTTAAGAGTTTATATTAAAAATCCTTTATATAACTCTTTCCCCTTCTTCTTTTTTCCTTTTTATTATATACGTTTATTTTTTATTATATATATCTTTTATCTTTTAACTCTTCTTCGTATAACCTTTTAATTTTATTATATAATAATTAATTATCGTATAAATATTTTAAGTAAACGTAATTATTTTTTATTATTTTAATTACGCTAGCGACCGTATCTAGTTTAATATTATTAATTAAAATCTCGGCCTCTTTATATACTTTATACCGGGTTAGGTCGTACTCGGTTTTTTAAAATAAAACGTCGCCGCTCGGTCTTTAATTATAACGGTAGCGCGAATTTATATAAACCGCCCGTTATATATTAACGTAATTCTAGTATAAAGTTATAAATATTTTCCTCTCGCCGCTTTTACTCTCCGCCGAGTAGTTAGGCTTTATATAGTATATTCTACACCGGGATAAATTAACCCTAGTAAGGGGAAAATATTCCCTAAATACTAGTACCTACCTATTTACTTTAGCGGGTCGTATAATAATTATAAATAATAAAATTATATAATTCGTTATTTTATATATAACGATACGCTTAAAGCGCCGTCGGATAAATCGTCGAATAATAATAAAAACAAGGAGAGTAAAAAGTTATAAAAAAACTACGGGGAATCGGAGTCGGAATCGACGGGTAATAAAAATAATAAAAATACTATTATTAATTTATCGAGTAAAGTAATCTCCGTAGTAGTTTTTATATAATAAATAATTTACTTTTTTTCGAGCCTCTAAAAAGCGTACGGGCTAGTATAATAAAGTATTTAAATAAAAGTATATATAAGTATATTATTTAAACCGGCTTAACTATAATTTATACTTTTATATAATAATTAAAATTAATAAATTATACGAGTTAATAATATTTTAATAAACTACTCGTATAACTAAAACGAGGATAAATTAATATATATCTTATTTAATTAAATAATCCTAATTTATTTATTATACGAGAGATTAAGCTCTCGAAAAGTATTTCCCTAATTATTTAAATCTATTTATTATACGAGAGGTTAAACTCTCGAATAATACTTTTATTTAAATTTATTTATTATATAAGAAGTTAAGCTCTCGAAAAGTATTTCCTTAATTATCTAAACCTACTTATTATATAAAAGGTTAAACTCTCGAATAATACTTTTATTTAAACCTATTTACTATACGAGAGATTAAACTCTCGAATAATATTTCTATTTAAATTTATTTATTATACGAGAGGTTAAACTCTCGAATAATACTTTTATTTAAATTTATTTACTATACGAGACGTTAAGCTTTTAAAATATATTACTCTTTTATTTTTTTTTACTTCCCTCTCTCTTTTTACTATTTTAAATTATAATTTTCTTTATTATTTTCGTCTAATTTCTTATATAACTAGGTAGCGAAGTATTATTTACTTTTATATAATTAAATTAACGAGTATTTTTAGTTATTATATAATTAAATCACCGAGTATTCCTAGTTACTATATAATTAAGTTACCGAGTACCTACCGTTATATAAGTAGTAGGCGTAGTTTTATTAACTCTTATACGAGAGACGATAAAAGTAGTTTCGATTTATTATAATATAGGCTCTAAAGCTTATTATAAAATAATATTAAAAAAAGATTTTTTAATAAAGATTTTTTAGTAAGAATTTCTTAATAAAAATAATTATATTTATTTCATTTATAATAAACTCTAAGCTTCGATCTCGTAATATTATATAAATCCGATTACTTAACGAGAAAGGTACCGAAGATAATATTATATAATTAAAGTAATAGCGAACTAGATCTTTAAGAAGTTTATTATCGCTCTAAAAAAACTTTATACGAGACCGTTTCCGGGCTAGCGTCTAGGGCTTTAGTTCTAGCTCTAGATTTTATATATAAGATTTATTTTTAACTATTATACGAGGCTCGTTCTTAATTATTATACGAGGCTCGTTTTTAATTATTATATAAAACTCGTTTTTAATTATTATACGAGGTTTATTCTTAATTATTATAAGAGGTTTAAATTTAGATTTTATTATATAATAACGAGGTTCCTTTATTATACGAAGACTAGGTTCTTATTTAATAGGTCGTTTATCTTCTTCTTTAAATTAAAATTCCGGTTTAATTTTCGATAAATTAAATTACTTAAAAGGTATTAATTTTTAATAAATTAAAATAATCGTATACTCTTTATCTTTATTCGTCTTTTTAAACTAATTACCCTCGAAGAGTTATTTTATTATATAAATATACGAAATATTTTTAAATAACTCGTATAAGATTTTATTCTTAACTACTCGAATAAAGAACTATTTATTAATAGGAATTTAATAATCGTAGTATAATTTCCGAAAATATATTCGCTCTAGTAGAAAAGTATTCTCGATAAAATCGAAATAATTTTAAATTTCGCGCTATAAAATATAGATAGTCACCGAATCTAAGAAATATATAACGTAAATATATTATATAATTAAGAAATTAAAATACCTAAATATCTAAATACTTAATATCGAGTTAATATATAATATTATTATTTAGGATACCTCCGATTAAAGTAGATTATACCTCGTATAGTTATATTTATATATTAACCCGAGTTTTTTAATTAATTTAACGAAGCCTTCGCTTTCTAATTTAATAAAGAGTACCGAGTAAAAGTAATTTATTATTCTAATTTAATAATATAACTATAAAGCGGTAGTATATTATATACGCCTACTACGTCCCGTTAAAGACGTTAGTATATTATATACGCCTACGCCCCGTTACCTCTATAATATTATTATATATCGATACGGGGTTCTAGCCTTAGTATCGCGGGGTTCTAACTTTTAATAATTTTATATCGAGTTAATATTCCCCCGTTTTATTAAAATCTTTAGAGATTAGTTTTATTATTAAATCTAGGATTTAAAAACTACCTAGTAATAAACCCCGTAATTACTTTACATTTTTTATATTATTACTAAGCCGCTAGCTCTACGCTAACGGCTTTAGGTATTATAATTTTAATCTCTTAAACTTTTCTAAAGAAAAGACTTATTATTATTATAATATCGGGTTTAACCTCGGGACGTTTAAAAGAATTTAATAATAATAATATTAATTAAACCCCCTCCGACGACCCCCGTTATAAAGACGGTAATGAATTCGAAGGTATTACTACTTTTAAAGAGATTTTAAATATATAGTTTAAAATTATTAAAGAAGAAAACCGTCGCCTTAAATAATAATAAGAATTAGGGGTATTATAAATTTAAAATTTAAAATTATATAATCCTATTATTTTTACGCCCGCTAACGGAGTATTAATAGAATTTATTATTTATAATAAAGGTCCTCTAATTATTATACCTACTAAAGAAATAATAATAAATTTAACTATACTTAATAAGGATATTTTTATTAGGGCGAAAATATTACGCCCTAATAAAATATATTCTTATAAAGGTACGAGCGAAGGTAAATATCTATACTAGTTCCGCGATATAAATATTAAATTTTTAATTAGTCTTAAATATTTTACTACCGATTATTTAAAAATCGTATATTATATAGACTCGTTAGAAGGTAACCCTTTAATATAGTAATATAATTACTATAATTTATATAGTTTAGCTAGTATTACGTTTAGTTTTTTTAAGAAGTTTCTTTTTAATTTAATAACGGATCTAGTTAACCGCCGTCTCTTTATTTACGAGAAATAAAAGGAAACTAAATAATAGTCTTATTAAAAGATATTATTATTTAAGGCTTATCTTAAAGAAATAAAAACCTAGTTATTTTTATTTTTAAAGGAGTATAAAGTAAATTTCTTTCTAATTAAATTTAAACCTAAATTTAAAAATAAGATTCTTAATACCGGTAATATATTTATTTAAAGGGAAGAAATTCTTACCTAAATTATTATATAAAAAAAGAATTTAAAGTATATATAATTAGTAGGCGGTTTTAATTTTAATTCGGGTTCCTAGTTAAAAAACCTTAATAGAGGAAAATTTATAATAGACCGAATTATTAAATTTAATACCAGCGATAGTATTAAATAGGTATATTTAAAGAAAAAGAGTAATAAATGTAAAATTAATACTATTAATTCTTTATATAATAAGATTATTTATTAATATTATAGAACGGAAGGTTATATTAAATCTAAATATCCCGACCTAGATAAACTAGTTATATACGTCGGCGCGGTATCGGTAAAAAATAATTAAACCTAATTTACGCCTCGGAAGAAAGATAAGAAAAACGATTAATAGAGGTATACCCTTTTATTCTTTCTAAGGATGAGATTACTCTTTAAAATAAAGTTAAATAACTTATTACCTTAATTAACTCTAAAGTATAGATTAATTTAATTTTATAATAATTCGTCGTTAAAAATAATTTAGAACCTTATATTATTACTTTATTATTAATTAAAGTAATTAGCGGGTAAAGTATATATTATTATAACGCGTATTAATTAAACTATTAAATAATCGATAGTTAGAGTTAAGGGCGTGAGTATAATACTTTATTTTATACTATAAACCTTAAAGATTTAGACGTTATTCTAGGTATATTTAAATTATATTAATTAAAGATATTAATTAACCCTAAAGCGGATTAATAACGGTTTAAAATTAATTTTAATAATTTATAGATTAAGGAACCGGCTAAATTCACTAGTAATTTTAAAAATAAATCGAATATATTCGCGGTCGTATATATTATAGTAGTGTAAGGTAAATAGAAAGAACTTCTTAATTTAAAGATTCCTAAAGAACTTATAGAGTTTTATAATATTTTTTTTAATAAAAAGGCGAGTACCCTATTTATTTTTAAATAAAGAGATTATATTATTAAAATAAAAATTAATAAAAAACCGTTTTATAAACCTCTTTATAATTTATCTTAAATTAAACTATCGGAGCTACGGCGCTATTTAGAATCCTTATTTTATAAAGACTAGATCCGTTATTTAATATCTTTAACTAGAGTACCTATTCTTTTTATATTTAAAAAGAATAATAGGTTATATCTTTATATTAATTATTAAGATTTAAATATAATAATTATTAAGAATCGATACCCGCTACCTTTAATTACCGAGATATTAGACCGTTTATACGGTTTTAAAATCTTTACGAAATTAGATTTAAAGGATACCTATTATAGGATCTAGATTAAGGAAGGCGATAAATAAAAAACTATTTTCTAAATTTATTATAATTATTTCGAATATTTGATTATATCTTTTAGGCTCGCTAATATACCGGCGACGTTTTAAATTTATATTAACCGTACGTTTATAAATTTAGTAGATATAATATATATAGTATATCTAGATAATATCCTAATTTATAGTATTAATCCGGCGGAGTATTAACGGTATATTAAATAAATATTTAAATAATTATATTAATTCTAGTTATTTATTAACCTTAAGAAATATTAATTTAATACCGAAACGGTCGAGTTTTTAGATTTTATTATATTTATTAATAAAATAATTATAGACCCGGAACGTGTTAAAACTATTAAGGAATAACCTTAACTAAAAATTTATCGGGAGGTATAAATCTTTTTAGGTTTCGTTAATTTCTATAAATAGTTTATTTATAATTATTTTAATATAACTACGCCGTTTACTAGCCTATTTAAGAGTAGTAAAGTAAATAAGAAAATAAATTCATTAGAATAAATAAACGGCGCTACGGAAGCGTTTTAAATCTTATAAAATATATTTATAAACGCGTTTTTTCTACGTTATTATAATCTAATTAAATAATTATATATAGAGACGGATATTTTTAACTTTAACCTTAATTTTATATTATTATAATAGGATAAAAATAGTTATTAGCGCCTTATAATATTCTAGTTATAGAAATTAAATTCTTTAGAATAAAATTATAAAATTTATAATTAAGAATTACTCGTTATTATAGTAGTAATAAAATAATAGTAATACTACCTAGAAGGTAGCCCCTATTATATCAAAATCTAAATTAATTATAATAATTTAAAGAGTTTTATAAAATAGAAGGAGTTAAATTTTAAATAAACTCGCTAGGTATTTAAATTAATTACTTATAACTTTAAAATCTTTTATCGGGCTAGAAAATTAAATCTTATTAATATACCGTCGCGGTATTTTAATTATAAAGGAGTATCCCCGTTAAATATTAAATTATTATTAACGCTTTAGAATAAACTTATTTTTTAGATTAATAATTAGTTATCGGAAAAAGATAAGGAAATAAAAGTAATTATAACCCCTACTTTTTAAATTATAAAATTAAGAGTAGTAATTCTAAAACGGGATATTATAATAATATTTAAAATTATATAAAATAATCTTAAAAGGCCTATTAAAATATTAATTCGTGAATTATAAATTTATAATAATTAGGTAAATTCTTTTCGAACTAGAACGAATATATTAAAGAACCGTTATTATATAAAGAATAAAGTATAGATTATAAACTCCGAGGGATTATTAAAATATAATAATTATCTTTATATATTAAGGGATAAAGCTTTAAGAGAAGATTTTATAAAAAGATATTATAACGATTCTTTAATAGATTATTTTAGTATTATAAAATTATATAAATTATTTACCCGAAAATTCTTCTAGGAGGGTAGTTTAAAATAAGTTACGGATTATATTAAAACTTATAATATATATTAGTGGATAAAGGCGCCGCGATATCGTTTATATAACGAATTAAATTTATTTCTTATTATTATTTAGCCTTAAAAGGAGATTTTTATAAACTTTATAATTAATTTACTACCTAGTAAATATAAAGGTACCGTTTATAATATTATCTTTATTATTATAAATCGATTTATTAAAATAATTAAGTATATACCTATAATTATTAAAATCAATACCGTTTAATTAGTAGAAATATTTTATTTTAAAATTATTTATCGCTATAATATACCTAATAATATCGTTAGTAATAGAGGCTCTATTTTTATAAATACCTTCTAATTAATTATATATTTTTATTCGAAAATTAAATAATATCTAAATACCGCCTTTTACCCTTAAACGGATAAATAAATAAAGCGCTAAAATTAAATATTAAAATATTATTTACGTATATTTATTAATAATAAATAAATTAATTAGGCTAGATTACTACCTATAGAAGAATTCTTAATAAATAATAATTAGAGTACCGTTATCGGAACGATATTATTTTTCCGTATATATAATTATTATCCTGAAATCCGCTAGGAGGTCGAGGACGACTCTAGGGAAAAAAGAGTACTAATTATAAATAATAAAATATAATAATTATAAACTTTAAAAAATAAAGCTATAGAGTATCTTTAAAGCGCTACCGAGTACTAAATTAAATAATATAATAAAACGTATAAACTATAAAGTTATAAGGTTAGCGATTTAATTATATTAATAATAAAGAATTTAAAGTAAAAGCGCCTAAATAAGAAATTATCCTATAAATTTATAGGGCCCTTTAGGATTATTAATAAAATAAAAGTATAAATTTACCGCCTACTACTACTTTCTACGTATAGAATTTATAATATCTTTTATATATCGTTATTTAAATTATATTATCTTCGCGATTACGTTAATACGGCGGACTCATTTATATAAGCCCCCGAACTTATTAATAATAATAAATTATAGGAGGTAGAAGAGGTAATTAATAAAGTTAAGAATAAAAAAGATATTTAATATAAAGTTAAATAAACTAATTAAGGCGAAGAATATAATTAATAATTATTAAACGAAAAGTTTATTAATACTAGTAAACTAATTAAAGCCTTTAAATAAGCGAGTAATAAATATAAATATATAAATATAATTAAAAAGGTTATTTAGTTATATAAAATAATAAAGCGGAGTAAACGGAGCCGACGTTAAAAATAAATATTATTATTTTTATATTAATATTTATATAACGGATATTCTTCTTTATATTTATAACCTTATTATACGGTTTTAAAATATAACTAAATTTAATTTATTATTAAACTATTTATATACGATAGCGATAAGATATCGTATTTATAAAAATACTTTTATTTTAGGTATAGTCTATATAGACGTCTAGAATATATTATAAAGTAATATATCTAAATAAGTTTAACTAGCGCCGATTTAAGAAAAAAAAAGAATTCGTTATTATTATTATATTGTACGAAAGATTTAGTTATTATCGGAATTATTAAAAAAAGATATAGTCTCTCTAATATAGTCCTTAAGGATATTATTTTCTTTAGGGCTCTTTAGGTCCCGTTTATATTAACGGAAACTCTCGGTCTTTTTTTCGAAAATTTTATTTATCGCCTTTAATTCCTTAATATACTAGTTCGCCGCCGTTAATTAATTTTATAAATTAGCGATTATAGTAGAGGTTTATTTATTAATTACTATTATTTTATTATATACTTTACGCTACTAGGTAATTTCCTTATTTATTAATTTATATTTATATTCTTCTTTAGGAGTCTTATTACCGATACGGGTATATTAATATATAAACTTCTTTACCTTCCTTCGGAAAGACTTAAGGATTTATTATTATTAATATATATTATTTTAGAGTTTACGGTTATAGTTTATCTTTATATAACGGTCGATTCCGTAGCGATTAATATAATAGAGCGTATAAGGAGGGGACGTACCTCGAATATAATTATTATTAAATTAATAAAAATAAACTCGGCAAAGGAGTTATAAAGCGTAGTAAACTACTATTATAATTAATATTACGTAGTCGCGCTAATAACGGACTAGTTATATTTACTAGTATATTTATAACTAAACTATATTAATATAAATAAATTAATATTATCGGTAAATAGGAGTTACTTATAGAGTTAGAAGAAAATTATATATAACGAGAGTATTATCTATATATTAGTTATAATACTAGAACGCTATTATAAAGCTAGAGTAATAATATATAAAAAAAACTAAAGGAGTTACGAAGAGAGAAAGTAAATAAACGAGCGAGTTTATTTTAATAATAAACCGTTACGCTAAATACCTTATCGTTATAGTACGTCGATACACGCCTCCGCTCCGCTACCTCGATTTTATTAATAAATATAATCGTTATTATAGTAGTTATATTATTATTAATCTCCCGGTATAATATTAAAACTATACTATTTATATATAGTATTTTATTACTAGTGTTTTTATAGTATAATAGGAGTATATAATAAGGGTAGCTACTACTATTCCGCTACTAGTACTATAGGTACTATAGGAATAATCTAATATACTATATTTACTACAAGTACTATAAGCGCTATAGGAACGATAGTATATATTATTTCGATCCGTTACTATTATATATAATAGTATTATAGGGACGAAAGAAATATTATTTAGTTAATTACTATTATTATATATTAGCGCTATAAGGATAGCTTTATGAATATACTATTTATTTACTATTAATACTACTATATAGTAGAGGTAGTTTAATAGTATTACCCTTCCGCTACTAATACTATATAATAGTACTATAGGAAATAATTTCGTATCGCTCCGCGACTAGTATTATATATTAGCGCTATAAGACCGATAGTATAAATTAGAAAACTCTTTTCCCTTATTTCCCTTTAGGGGTTTTAAAGGTTTTTTAATAAATTTCGTAATTTAGTTAAATATTATTCCGTAACTAATACTATAAATATTAAAGGATTAGGTATATAACTTTATATTTAGATTACCGTATAATAATATTATTATACTAAATAACTTTTTTCCCTTATTTCTTTTAGGGGGTTTAAAGGTTTTTTAATAAATATTTTTTAATTAAAATATTTAGGTACCTAGGGACTAGGGCCTAAAGAGGGAAGTAATTATAAAATAATAATATATTATATACGCCTACGTCCTATTAAAGGCGTTAATATATTATATATACCTACGCCCCGCTACCTCTATAATATTATTATTTATTAATACGGGGTTCTAGCCTTAATATCGCGGGGTTCTAACTCTTAATAATTTTATATCGAGTTAGTATTCCCCCGTTTTATTAGAATCCTTAGAGATTAGTTCTATTATTAAATCTAAAATTTAAAAATTATTTAATTATGAACCCCGTAACTACTTTACGTCTTTTATATTATTACTAAGCCGCTAGCTCTACGCCAGCGGCCTTAGGTATTATAATAACTTTAATTATATAACACGAACCTCTTCTTTTACTTTAGCCTCTCGTATATATAGGAGGATATAAACGATTATTTAAAACTAATACTCCGTCCGTTATTTTAATCGGTTAGGGGTAGCTCTAGTTAATATATTCGCTATTTATTTTATTCGAATTTAAATAGAACTAGCTTTAGTTATTATATACGAGTAGGAGGCTCGTCTATATAGCGTTTAACTCTATAAATAAAAGGGTCGGCTAATAATAAAGTAGATTAAATACGGGTTAATAATAGAATAAATTAAATATAATTTAGTTTAGGTAAATTATCGATATTAATTACCTAATAAACTTAATTATATAATAATAATAAAATAAGAATAAGGCTCGTATTAATCGAGGATTCATAATATCGTAGACTTTATAATATCGAAGATCCCGGGTATATATTTATTAAAAGTAGAGATATATACGTATCTATATTCGAGGCTCGTCTTTATTTAATTTTATTATATAATAAAATTAAAAGAAAGTTAGAGAGAAGATAAATTATTATATAACGGAATCTAAATCTTAAAAACTATTATACGAGAAGGTTTAAAAACTATTATATAAGAAGATTTAAAAATTACTATATAAGAAAGTTTAAATACTATTATATAAAAAACTTTAAAGATAAGACGAGAGACTAAATAAATTATTATATAAGAAAATATTTATATAATATTTATTAGAGCCTCTAGCTAGGCCTCGAAGGATTCGGATAAAATTTCTTCGTATAATAAATTCCCCGATAGTATATTATAAATCGGTCGTTAATCTAGTCTATCTTAATTAAATCTACTTTCTAATTTCGAATATTATTCTAATCTAGGTTTATACCTACTAATTTTATAATTATTAATTATTATACGAAGGGCTTAATAGTACTTAAGCTAGAGTAATTCGCGTTAATATTTAAAGATTACTAGCGGTAAATAGGGATTAAAGCCTCGATTATATAAAAAATTATTATACTATATAAGGGTAGATAGTAGAAGATATATATCCTTATTTATATAAAAAAGTTAACCTCGTATTATTAACTTAAAATAATAAGGATCTTTATAATTATTAATTATATAATTTAAATATTTAAACGGAAAAGGTTTAGTATTTATTATATAACGTATATATAAAGATAGAAAGGGTTAAATATTATTATATAATATAAATCTTCGAGACGAAAGAGCTCTACCGTAATTATATAATATATATATAAAGATAGAAAAGGTTAGATATTATTATATAATATAAATTTTAAAGATAAAAAACTTTATCGTTATTATATAATATAAACGTTTAAATAAAAAGAAATTTATTTATTTTAATTAATAATATCCCGCCGAAACTCTTTAAGTTTCTCGGTATTTATTTTAAAACTATAGTTTTTAATTTTTATTTTTAGTCGTTAGAATAGGTTATATAATTTCTCCGAAATCGTTTTTAGGCGGTAGGGCTATTTATGAATTTAATATATATTTTAATTATCTATAAATTACTCGACTTATAGACGGATAACGGGAAAGTAAACTATAAAGAAAATAATTATATCCGTATTCTTATTCTTCGAGAATTAATTTATTATATAAAGATTTCCGAAGAATTAAATTTATATCCCGGTTACGGTTTTAATTAATTAGGCCTACTATAACTCGATCCGTTAATTCGAAGTATTTATACCGTATATTTAATATTATTTAAATTCGAGGTTTAGTTCGAATATTTATTATAATATAATATATATATAGGTTATTACTTTCATTTCTAATTTATAATTTAATTATACGAAGCGAGGTTATAATCCGAGGTTAAAAATAATATTAAGATAACCTCGTAGAATATTAACCTATATATAGTTCGTAATATTATATTAAAACTAGGGGATATAATATATATAAATATCGATTCTAGTATAAATCTTAATTCTAAAATTAGTTAATTTATTATAATTATCGACCGATTATATAAGATTTAAATTAGGGACGATAAATTCTCCTCTTTTTTATTATATATCTTATAGTCGTTATTCTACGATAGTTAGAAATAAATCCCGGTATTATTTAAATAATCGATCTTTAAAATTATTAATATATAATATAAAAAGAGAGTAAAGCTTTATTATATAATATAAAAAGAAAGTAAAATTTTATTATATAATATATTTAGAGATTAACTAGTCTTTTTTCTAAAAATATTCTATTAAATACCCTCGTTTTATATTTTATATAACGTTATTCCTAAGCTTTTATTATATAAATTAATATATTATATTATCTATTTATTTTTAAGCCTCCCGGTTATCTTCTCTTCGTTATAAATTTATTTCTTTTCGAATTTGTATAAGGTTAATTTTAATTATTTCGAAATCTTTATTTTTAAATTATAAGTATATTTCTTTATCTTAAACTCCGAGTTAATAAATTATATATTAAATACGCTCTCGTAACTTAGGAGAATCGTATATATAAATAATTTATTTATAACCTTACTTCTTAAATTAACGGCGAAATATATAAAGATCGATACCGATATCTTTTTTATTTTAAAATTATTATATAATATCTAGTTATATTTCTTTCCCCGTATAAAGACGATAGAGTATTTCTTTTCGAAAATTATTAAATTATATAATTAGGCGATTATCTTAACCGTATTTAAATATCTAGTATAAGAATTAATATTTAAATTATATAAATAAATTAAGGGAGGTATTATATAATTAAATACGCCGTTTATATAGTTAAAAGGTAAGAAGGTTAGGAGGTTTAAAGCCTACGCGGTAGGGCCGCAGATCATTTTTTAGTTTTTCGTTTTTCGGTTTTTGGTTTTATCCTATCTTCAGCTATCGTCCGCCGTACAGGGGCGTGCGGTAAGAGCTGAAGCACCTCAGCTGGACAGCAAGCCTCAGCTTTGATTCAATCCTATCTTTCCTGCTTGATAGCCTCCTCCCATAGATCACTGTGCATGAAGAACATGAGTATTGAATCATGCGTGGCCGACACCTGGCTCGTCGAAATCATTTCCACCAGTCTCAGCGTAGTCTCCCTTTTAGTCATTCTGGCTCTTTATAATGGACGGCTTTTCTTCGCTTGGCACAAAGTGACCATCGACACCGTCGTTTCCATCTTTGCGACCATTTCGCGTCATCGGACCAGGTATTAACATCTTCTACAGAACGGAAATTGTTTAAATGTGCCTTGAACTTGCATCGTATGCGTGTGTTACTTGTGGTGCTCAAGCAATGCGCACTGCTGACGATATCACCATCAGACTTCTAGATTTCAGGCTCGAGGTGAGTGAGCCTGGAGATGTACTGCAAAGCTGACTCGGTATGAGTGGCTTAAAGACCTACAGCTCGTCGCAACTGTGTCTCAAAAGAGATTGCAGTCGCCTGGTTTGCATTTCCCAAATCTAGTTTGCTCCGTACAACTGCGACTCCTTCATTCTATTTCTATTGACTTCAAAATAAAAGACTCTCCTTTGTTGCCGTATGCGCTTCTTTCTTCCTACTCAACATTCAAAGGTCAAACGACAAATTTGCAGCAGTGAGTCATTTCTACATTTCTTCGCAAGATTGATCCATTATTTTCAGAAGCGCTTCCTGCCTTTCGTGACGTCTTTTCCCCTTTTACCTCGATCTAGCTAGGAACTCCGACAAGGCTGTATCCAGCTGCATCCTTCTTAAAAATAAACGGCTCACACCTGTTCTGGGTGGAGGGGTGGATGAATCTCACGTTCCATAGGGATCCCCGTAGGAGCCAAGTCGCTTACCTGCAAGGCTGAAGAGTCTGAGACGGACCCTGCATGGTCATCCCACAACGGTGCTGACAGCATCCTCGACATATGATTGGATGGTTGAGCTACGCCCCTCGGATGACTTGCATGACCACGGACATGTCACTGGAGCAAATGGATCAAATCAAATTGTCAGAAATATCTACATCCTCCTAACAATATGCGGTAGGGCTGCGATATCGAGGCGTATTCTAGACCCAAAGAAAGCTCAAGGTACTCTGAGCGCTAGTAAAGTGCTCGAATAGGATGAACGTTGCAGAAATACGAGCACGTGCGGTTCAGGTGCTCTAGACATTTTGAGCTGAGGAACCCTGTAAAGGATTTAGCGAATGCCTGCACTCCGTGAGCATGAAGATGTAGGCTGACCAATTCCTCTGCTTTTCGTAGTCTTATCTTACGTGCAGAAACAAAATGTTTTGCATGGATTATCGACAGGGGGGCCTCACCGACCCCGTGACTGGGCTCGTATCCCGTATTCACAACTTATGCTGCGCAAAACTCCTGCGCGGAACAGATAATTTCATCAAATGGCCATCAATCAGTCTACCGTGGCTTCTTCACGGCGTTCTGTATTGGTCCGATGTCCATCACAGCCTAGAATCTGTAACCGTCGGGACTTCGCTTATGTTGCAATGGTGGAACGCCACTATTGTCTTGCGGAACAATGTATGGGTGGTCAGCAATACGGCTGGGAGAGATACCTAGAGCTGAAGGCAGGCTTTACGGTGCAGCTTCTGCTTGGTGAGTGAGAAAATCCATATATTAGGTGCTGTCCTTCGCACCAGCTTTCGATCCAAGAATCACAGAAACAACAATCAAGTCTCCAACAAGTCGACTGAACCAAAGCCACTGTAATATCATCATCACTAAATACTCAATAAATTCTACTCCTTGAACACAATATAACACTACAATCATGGTCGTCCTGCCCCCCGTCAACGAGCCAGCTGAGTTTAACACCAACTACATTCTCTACTGGAACAGCGTCGCCCTCGACCTCAACCGTCTTGTGACCACGCTCTCAGGCCCTAACAATAGTCCCCCTGGCGCTTCACGCGCACTTGCAATCCTGCACCTTGCGATTAATGACGCCTACTTCTCCGTCAACCCAGACCCAAAGAACCCAACTTACCTCTCCGCCACCACGGACCCCAAACTCCCTGACCTAGGCGGTGCCAAAGATGCCCGTCTAGCCGTAGCTGCTGCCGCCAACACGGTGCTAATCCAACAATACACCCTTCCAAGCGCAGGCGTTGCAACAGCCACGACTCAGCAGCTGGCCCAGTTCTTGCAGGATGCAGTCACAGCGTTCCCGAATCTAGATACTCTCTCTCGAAGCTACCGCTTTGGTGTCGCCGTTGGAAACGCCATCCTGAGTCTCCTAGCCATCAAGTCAACCGAACCAGGCTTCGATCAAGATTCCTACCGCCCCATCCCAGGCCGCTTCAAGTTCGATGACGACCCAACCAACCCAGTCAGGATTGTGCCTGTGGATATCAACAACCCAAATGGACCAACAAAAGCCATCAAGGTCTATTCGGCACCATTCTACGGCATGACAGCCAAGCGCGTCGCAGTCCAAGGCACCGTCAACGGCGCATCCGTCGAACACATCATCGCCGACCCCCCCACTAAAGACCCGGTCGAATACTACCAAGCATTCGACGACGTCTACCGTGAAGGCGGCGCCCAAACTCTCGAAACCACGCGCCGCACTCCAGAGCAAACAAGCAACGGCCTCTTCTGGGCCTACGACGGCTCCAACATCATCGGAACCCCGCTGCGCCTCTTCAACCAGATCATGCGCCAAGTCGCCTTCAGCAAGAAGCCAGCAGGGACCACGGATGAGAAGACAAACGCAGACTTCGCCCGTCTCTTCGCCCTCTTCAACGCCTCCCTCGCCGACGCCGGCATCTTCGCCTGGCAGGAAAAATACGGCTTCGAATTCTGGCGCCCTCTCTCCGGCGTGCGCGAAGACGGTGGACCCCTCGCCGATCCCTTCTGGCTAAGCCTCGGCGCCCCTGAGACAAACAGCAACCTCATTCCTCTCAAACCCCCCTTCCCATCCTGTAAGCCCCTCATCCCCTCCCTCAATCCCAATCCCACTTCCCCCCCCTCGCCCCCTCTATCTCAATCTCACCCTTTCCCCTCTACCCGCACCCCCAAACCCCAAAAAAAACCCCAACTGACCTCATCCCCCCCCTAGACCCCTCAGGCCACGCAACCTTCTCCGGCGCCGGCTTCCAAGCCGCACGCCTATACTACAAACGCCGCGACAACCTTCCCTTCGCAGACGACGCCCCAGACAACCTAAGCTTCACCTTCGTCTCCGAAGAACTAAACGGAATCTCCCGCGATCTCCGAAACCCCTACGACCCCACCCTGCCAATAACATCCCAACTCGGCACAGTCCGCACCCTCGTGCCGCGCCACTTCAAAGGACTCTGGGACGCGATGTTCGACGCCGCGCTCTCCCGCGTCTTTTTGGGGGTACACTGGCGCTTCGACGCCTTTGCCTCCAAAGACGTCCTCAATTCTGTGAGTGTGAAGGCGAATGGGACGACGGATTATAAGACTAGTGATACGGTGAGGTATACGACGATGGGCCCGAGGGCGGATCGGCCCGGGCAGCTGTTCCCGATTGGGGGGGTTCCGTTGGGGATTGGGATTGCGAATGATATCTTTCAGAGCAGGTTGAGGCCTACGCCACAGGCGATTCAGCCGTCTGGCAGGAATAAGTGTGGGGATGGGGCGCTGGAGCCGGCAGGGGAGGGGACGGTGGGGAAGAAATTGGAGGTTGGGGGGGAGGAGAATGTTATGGTTGTCCAGCAGGGGGAGGGTGGGGATGGTTTGGAGAGGGGAAAGGTGGAGCAGAATGGGTTTCATTGAGCTACGATGAGTAGTAGCACTAAGTCTAGCAGAATATGAGAGAGATGGATGCGTGGATTCCTTATTGAGCGCTCGAATGAGGAAAATGTAATATCTATGGGAAGGCGAAAGGAAGGGAAGGGAAAGGATGTAATGTACTATCAACAGCTCTAGGCAATTTTAGTGTACTTTAGTTTAGGTTTATTCTCAAACATGCCTGCACTTTCTTCGCAATATAATCATGGAATCTCCTCGGTCATTTGAAACAACGACACCAGATAGTGTATGTACAGAATTTTGCGGAACCATTGACGCCGACGCTAAACGGATGGCCCGCGCACTAGAATTTGGGTAGGGCAACCACTAACGTCAAATAGAATAAGATATAAACGTAAATATACTATAGATCTACCCTTAATAGTAAAATCAAAAGTTATTTAAATATTATAAGATCTTATTTTACTATAAATTTACTTTATTACTACTCTCTTTTTATTATTATTATAATCGTTATATTATATTATATTAAAACTAGCTTTATAGTAATTATTAAATATAATATATAAATCTCATAAAGAGAGTATACGGCGTAGTTATACTATTTATATTATAGTATTATATTATAGTTTCTAATACTTTAGAGTTTTTTTAGAAATAGGAGGCTCGGAGCCCTCGCTCTAACTCTTTAAAAATTAATTTTATTATTTAAATATAAAGATTATTCTCTTATTAAGACTTTATATTTATTTTTATATTATTATAAATACTCTAGATATTATAATCTAATAGTTTTAATCTTTTATATTTTTTTTAAATAATAATTCGTTAGAAATATAAAAGATTTCTTTAGAAATAATTGTCCTAAAAGCGAGACGTACGGGATTAATACTTTAAACGAAAATATAAAAGATTTATTAAAGAATATTAATTTAACGGTGAATTAATAATTTATAAAATTAAAACGTAAATAGAAAACCCTCGAAAAAGAGGCCTTTATTATTATAATTTAAAAGAATATTAAAAACCTACGACGTACTATTATAAATAAAGGAGATAAGGAAATTGAAGAAAATCTTTAAAAATTAAATATAAAAAACGAAAATAACCCGACGGTAAATTATAATTAAATTAGTTTTAATATAAATTAAGATAAAAATTTATTTAAATGAAATAATTTACTTTTTATTAAATAAATATAATAATATTAATAATAAAGATATTATTTAATAATATCTTTAACGCCTAAATTAGAATAAAAAGATTTAATATAAAATTACTCGTAAAAATAATTAGATTTCAAATATAAATATTATTTATAAATATATTAATATATTCCGAGTATTTATATAATATCGATATAATTAACTTAAATAAGCGATAAAGGTATAATTAGACTTTTATTAATATTACGTTATTAGTTATTTAGATTTTATATAAAAGTAAAAAGTAAAGTCTTTTATTTATATATATTATTAATAAATACCTCGACTAGATTCTTTATTAAAATTTAAATATAGATATTAATTATAGAAAAACTATTATTAATTGTGAATTTATAATATATTTTCTTCTAGAAGTAAAAATCCGTACTATAATTTCAAAATATATCGTTATCTCTTTATATTCTCCTAGAAAAGATAAAAATAATAATAAGATTTTAACCGAAACTACTCTTAAAGAGATTTATATTATAATAATTTAAAAGTAAATATATAACCGAGAATTTTATAATATTTAATATATTTTATTTATCTCTCTTTAAAGGAGCTCTTTAAATTATCGAAAATATATTAAAAAAAAAAATTATTTAGTAACTAAATAAAGTATTTTAATCGAGAAAGAAAATTCTTTTAGAGTTTTATTATAAAGACTCTATTAAAGATTATTTATTCATTTAAATAAATTATAAATAAATTTAGGACTAACTACGTCTCTATATTTAATAATAATAATTCTCGGTCCAATTTTATCGAAATAAACGAAAGCGTTATTAATAATAACTAATAACTTTAGTAATTAAATAATATATTCGAAGTTAATAAAATTATCGGTAAATATATAAATAATATCGGCGAAGAGATAGAAGAGGCGAGTATATAAAATATTATAAAGATATTATATAATCGTATCCTCGACTTATTAAATAAGAAGTAACTCGGTTTTATAAATATAAAGATTCTCGATTATTAAAAGTATTATTTAATTTAAATTACTCTCTATTAAAAAGATAAAATAATCGGAGTAAATATTTATATTATCGATTCATAAAACTAATATACTATATTACGATCAAGGTTTATTTCGGACTTTAATACTATAGATTTAATATATTTAATAAATTAAGAGCTCGTTTATTACTCGACGTATTTAATAAAATAATAAATAAATACGCGCTCGATTACTCGACGAAAGTAAAATATAATCGAGTAAATAAACGGCGCGATTTCTTTCTATTATATAAATAACGTATTTTAAAATAAATAAAAACTTCGTATTTAATTTTCCTTAAAACTTTTAATTATAAATTCTAAATATAGATATTTATTAAATTATTAATTAAATTTATTAAATCTATTAACTATATTTAATTATTAATATAAAAATTATTATTTATTAATTTTTAATACTCTTCTTTAAGAGTATTAATTTAGATTTTATTAATATTATATTAAAATATTAAATAGAGAGTCTTAATATTTTGAAAATAAATATTTTAAAATTAATAAAAACCCTAGTTTTAAATATCTAAAATAATACTAGAAAATATAATATTATAAACGACGAGGATTATATTATATCGGTAAAGCGGGAGTTTATACGAGAAGAGTCGAGGTATTAAATCCGTATTTTCTTAATTTTAGGCGGAAAAATAACGAAAAGAGAATATAAAAAAAAATAAATAAAAAAAATATTAATCAAAACCCTAAAAATAGTAACTTCGGATTTAAGATCTTAAATTCGTGATTTTCTACTAGCGTCGGGTAGCTCGTTAAGATTATATAAAATACTATAACTATATTAATCTAATTTGGATTTTAAATTACGTCGATTCACGAAAATATATATACGCGTAATACTCTCTTAAGTTAGCGCGGTATTATAGACTATATAACTTACTATATTACTATATATATCTAATTATAAATTAATACTATTTAGACTAGTTTATTCTAATTTATTCAAAATTATTTAATATAAATCGAGGTACTAAATATATATTTAGATACTTTAGACGAAAGTAGGTATTAAATTAATCTCTAGGGCTAGTATATGAGTTAAATAGATCTAAATATCTTTTCTATCTTTTTCGATAGAGTACGGGTTTATTTCTTTATTAATATAAAATCTCTTATTTAGATTAATATTATAAAGAGCGTAAAAAGCTTAATATTTAATTTATTTAATTTAAATTATTTTTCGTCTTTAACGAGAGTATTATATTAATTAATAAATTAATAATTTTTATTATTATCTATATAAAAAGTAACGCGTAGAAATAAGTTAAATTATATTTAAAATACTATATAAAAGAATTAAACGATATTAATAATTTAATAATAAAGTTTTAAATAAAGAATTTCTCTCGGTTTAAAATCGAAATTCGTTATATATTTAGATTTTCTAACGAGAGTAATATAACGGTTCGTATTATTTAATATTTAATATAGCGAAGATCTACGTCTAACTACTCGGTATAATTTTAATATTATATATATCGGCAAGTCCGGAAACCCCGATTTTTGCGCATTTTACACCGAAATTACATAAAATACTAGAAATGCGTATCTACTCATATCCCGTATTCTAAGTATATTATATAACCAAAATATAGTTATATAGCTGATTTTAGTATATTTAGTACCTAAAATACACTTATATAGCTAATTCTAGTATAATTAATACTTAACGGGCAAATAATAATAAATAGATAATCCTTAATATTATTCTATAGTACTTTAAATATACTATTTATACTTTAGGTAATAATAATATCATTATTATAATTATCACCGTTAGCGCCTTTAATATCGTTATCGTATTTAGATCTTTATATATATATTAATTAATTAATATATATTCTACTTTATCTATTCGTTATACTATAGGGGAGTTATAGATATCCTAAAATCCGTTTATTAAGAAACCGTTACTATTTATTCTCGTAAATTAATTTATACCTAGATCTAGCCTAGATCTGGCCTAGATATAAATTAAATCTAGACTAGATCTAGGCCGCTATTATCTTTAATTATAAGAATAGTCTATTATATATATAATCTATCTTTTATTTATCGTCCGGGTTATTAGCCTAGGTAGTTTATATTAGAATAACGTACCTCTCCTTCCTTATAGTCTCGAGTACTACGTTTTATATACGCGTATCGTTTACTATATAATCTTAACCCCGTTCTTTCTACTATATCGCTTTCTCTTCCTTCTTCTTAAGTTTTAATCTTTTTCGGAAGCCTTCGTATATAGTAGAGAGTTTAAATATATATAATATAAACTCGGTAGGATCCTTATTAATATTAAAGGAATTAATTTATTCGTTAGGCTTAATATCTTTAAGTTTTTATACAATAAAGGCCGGTGGTTATTATTTAATATATAGTATTAATATATATCTATAATAAGTATAATATTATAATACTATACTATTTCGCGATTTATAAGGTTTTCTACGCTACGTATATTATTACCCCGGTCTTCTACCGATTTATTAAACGAAGTTATTTAAATATCCGCCTAGATAACTATATTAATATTCGAGGATTAATAATAGATTATATAAAGACTCTACCTCTTTTTATACCTCGTTAAATATTATCTAATAAATTAGAGTTCTTATTAATACCTCGTCCGCTAGTTTAGCTTTATTAGAATAAAAGAAATACTTACCCTTATAGAGATAAATAACTCGTTTTTCCGAGATCTACTAGTACTCCTTTCTTTCGTACTATCTCTTTTTATAATATCTATCTCGTTCTTTTATATATTATATTATCGAGGAGCCGGCGAATTTATAGTAGTTTTATTAATGATTAAAAGATAGTTAAATATAGTACGGAAGCCTTTATAACCGACTAAATTATCGATTCTATCTTTCTATCTATGGACGAAATCGTCTATATTATTTACCGGTATCTCTTCCCTTCCTATTTCTTAATTAATCCTACCCGATAGGGCCTCTATTATTATACCTTATCGTATAAATATTTATTCCTCCTACGTCTCCCCTATTTAAGTCTATAACTCTATATTACTTTATATTAATATTAAGAGATATAAAGAAAAGGGTCGAGTTTAATTTACTTTTAATATATTCGCCTTCGAATTTAATCCGTATCTACTTCCCTATTTTATATTCTTTAATAGTATAATAAATTATAACGTAGACTATAATTATTATAGTTCCCGTTAAGGGCCTAAATATATATTTAATATTATTACGAGTTCCTAGTTAACCTAGGTCCGATTAAAAGAATAATAAAATTATAGCTTTTACTACTAGATCTTTAAAAAAGCGGTAAGATAATTTAGGTTTATTAATAATTAATATTAAATCTTAATAAAGAAATATTAAGACTTATATCGTTATTATAATTATATATTTATCTTCTATTCTTTATTTTAGTAATAATTATCTCTTTAATACTTCGTTCTATTATAAAAAAGATATAATATACTACTACGATCTATCGAACCCTTATTATTATTAAGGCGCGGTAATTATTAATATAATTAAATAACTAATTTTAATTAGTATATCTTTAGTTTAAACCCGGTAGATTAATACCTTTCGGGCCTTTATCGGATTTAAAGTTTTTTTTACTACTCTATCCTTTAGCCCGAGGGCCTTATTATATTTATTAATAATATTCCGTTAAAGCTTTTAAATTAAAGCGCTAACTTCGTTTTTTTTATTAGAGTTTATTTATAAATTATATCCCGAGTCTTTATATCCTATAACGAGGGTTATTAATATTATTTATTTTATATACTAGAGAACGGCCTTATAGCCTTAAGTATATAACGCCGATTTAATATAACGTCCTACGCCCGCCTATAGTAGTAACGACTCGTTTCTTAACTATAACGTATCGTAATTATAGTAGCGTTTCGTTAAAGATTTATATAATACGTTATTAGAAGACCTCGTATCTCCTAGTCTATATATATAAGAGCTAGGGTAGGACGAGGACGAGGATATATAACGGCCGATAAACGATAAAGATTATAGAAAGATTAGTTATATTATTAACTCCTATATAAAATATATATATATATATATAGCGTGGCCCTACCTGATCCGTTTAATCGAGATATATCGTCCGTTTTCCGTCGCTTCGGGGCAGGAAGCCTAATACTATTATCGTCGGCCTCGGTATCGACCTCTTTATCTCCGTATATACTTTCTTCGTCCTTATTAATAGTTAATATTAATTAATATATACTAGAAGGACTTATAATTAACGCGTTCCTAATACGTATTATTACTCGTATATCGGAATAAGTAAATTATTTATAACCGAGATTTACTCTAGGAGTATTAATATAGTTTATTATTAAAATCAGCCTTTAACCTTATCGAAGGAGTTATTATTATAAATTCTTTAACTAGTTAAGGCCGTATTACGATACGTAGGAGGTATAGTTTAGTTTAATTTTACTATTTAGTATACTACTACGTCGTATATATATAGACTTAGATATTATTCGGTAATATAGAGTATATTAACTAGTCGAGATATAGAATAGGTTTATTTTAATATATAGGAAAGAGGGTAGAACTATACGCGCGATAATAGTAAATAAATACGCGTCGGATTAGCCCTAGCCTAGATCTAGGCTAGGGCTAATCCGAACGCCGAATTCGGGTTATATAATACTATAAATTATAAGAGTATAAGGGCGTTATAAATATAATTAGAAACGGCGGCCGTCTATTAAAACGAGTTTAATAAAGAGTAGACCGAGATAGATCCTATAAAAGATAGGTTATAATATCTTTATTTATAAACTAAATACTCTTATTTCTACTAGCGAAATATATACCGAAGGAGCGTTAAATAATAAGGGCTAATTTAAGAGTTTACTCCTTTTCTTATTTAATTCTATAAGAGTAGTATCTTAAGAATTTCTATTTAATAAATCTCCTATTTAGTTTAAACCCTCTAATTCTCTTTTTATTAATTACTATCGATCGAGTTCATACCCTAATTATAATTTATCTTTATATTATACCCGTTACTCTCGTTATTATTATTAGCCGCTATATAGTTATAATATTACTATTAAGTAAGAGCCTAGGGTATACGTATTATTAAGCGGTATAATAAGTATATTATCGCGGACGGTGATTTTTTATAAATATATAGCTACTATATCTACTCTATAAATTAATCTACTACCTTAGTACCTTTCGTTATAAAGTTAGGATTATAAATAGTATTATATTAATCCTAGTCGATAAAATTATTTATATAATAGTATCCTTCCCGTTTAATAGGTATTATATACGTACTCTAGATAATATTTTATATTTCGAAGAGGCGATAGCCGTATAGTTCTCGGGGTCTTTTCGTTCTACTAGTTAAAATATACTTTACTTCGAATATCCTATATATATCGTCGACTTTCCCGTTATTCTTTAGTCGATATAAAGTAACTAACGCGCTAGTATATACTCTATATTTACCTTTATCGTTTAGTCGCTCGTAGTCGTAAATATTAATAATTAACTTAAGCCGGCCGATTATTATATAAAGGGCCTTTTACTCGGTCTCGTCTTAACTTTATAAACGAGTCGCTTCGTTATTAATTTAAATATAATTATTACGAGGTTTACCGGTAGAACGAAAGTTAAGGGTATAATAAATTAATCTCTTTATAAACCGCCTTAAATTCCGGCTCTCCTTATTATTACGAACCTAATATATTAATAATCGATATATAAAAATATATATATCTCCCGCCTAACTAGGATCCGTCTCTTATCTCCGTTAATCTTTAATAAAGCCCGGATTTTTATCCTATTTCTTACGGCTCTCTCGTACGAATACTACTATAACGTCGATAAGATCTTTAATACTAAAGTAAGAAGCCCTCGCTACCGTAATTACTAGGCGATAATAATTAATATCTAGTACCTATATACCGTAGTATAACGGCGTATCCTTATTAAGAATAGGTATATACTTATTTAAATCTAATTTCTCTCGATACGGCCGGGTATTCTACTATTCTATTTTATTATTAGGAATAATAGTAGGTTTAGTAGAAAATATTACTATAATTTCCTATATAGCCTTTATATTATAATATATAATATTATACCGTAGTAATTACGTCTCGAATCTATTAATTTTATTTATCCGTAAAAAGGGTTCTTTAAAGAGAAACCTATAAACTACTTTTTTATAATAAATATCGAAGTTCTAGGCACTTTTATATCTTCGAATATAACTAACGTAATACGTTATCGCGTATAGTTTTAATATATTAAAATACCGATCGGTAGGGTCTTTTAAATCTAGGTCCGAATTATTACTCGGCCGGTATTTACGGAAGATTATCTTTAATTTATAAATATAGTAGAGCGCGTACTATATATATTATAAAGTATCGCCGTTATAAGACGTATATTAGGTAAATATAATAAAGTTAAATATAGCCCGTACGTAATATAGGGTAGCCGGTACGCGCTTAATAAATAAAGAAGTAACGACGGTTATTAATTATTATAATATCGCTTTTTATTTATTACTACTCTACTACTTTATTTTATTAAAGTTTTTAAATAATTTTAACCCTACGAAATCTAGTACTTAACGAAAACGGTAATTTAATTTAATCTTTATTATTAATTACTTTAAAGATTTCTTCGGCCTAGTTACCCCTTTCTTTATCTATTTAATAGTTATAAAAACTACGTAATCTTTAATTAAATCCCGAATCTAGTTAATTAATCTTATAATAATTCCTTTTAAAAGTTAGTATAATATATCGATAATAAAGATAATATAGATATTAACTAGATAATAACGCTAGGCGAAATTTTTAACGTTATAAATAATTATTAAATCTTTAGCGAGGTCGGGATCTCTCCTTTATATCTTTATTCTTTAATATATATATTTATAGGTCCGCGGCTCCTACGTCCTAGTTAACTCCCCTTATTTATTAGGCGGGACTAAGTATATTAAATACTAACGATTTTATTTTACCCCTATTATTAAGATTTACTTTAGGTAGTCGGTTATAAACGATATAATTATTAGATAATATCTTCGGGGTTAATTATCCGCGTATATAATATTAATCCCTTATATTACTAGGTCTTTAATTACTTTAGTTACTTTAGTATATTATTTAAATAAATAATAACGGTTATATATACGCTAGAGTATACACCCTAGCGCGAGATAATAGATATTTAATTATATATAATTACCGAATTTCTTTCCGTTCTTAATACGAGGGATTAAATTTAAAAGAACTAGGCTAGGTCGTTTCTAGATCTTATATATTATATAATCGAGGTTCCCGATAATTATATATATTAGCTAGAGGGAAAGATCGTTATAATATTAAATTATTACTATCTCGTCGGATAATAATATAAGAGGGATAATAATACCTCTAATAAGGATTTATAACTATATTTCCTACTACTAGGTACTAGTATATATTTTATTAACTACCCTATTATTACTATCGTTCGTAATCTTTATAAATATATATACTAGATTATCTTTAAACGATTTATAGCCGAGGAAAAAGCGGATAACCTTAATAATATTATAATAATATAATTTGAAATATAAATTATTAAAATAGTTAATCTCGTTAGGTACGCGGAGATTATCGATTATCTAACTATTATTATATATACCCTACTAAATATTATATTCTACTAGTTACCGATATTATTCTACGTTACGGAAAATTACCTCCTCTTTCTAATTTACCTTAATTTCTATAGATTTAAGGTATATATTAATACTCGTTTTAATTATATAATATTCGGAAAATAGATAGGTAATAATCTAATTAACTTTATTACCGAACGGGTAGTATATATCTTTTACTACTATTAATTATAAAGTATTTCGTCGACGTTTTTAATATTACGCGCGATCTAGTTTTATATACGTTATTATAATAAAGCCGGCGTCTCGCCCTATAAAATCGGTAAAAGATTTCGTATAAAGAGAATTAGATATAAATAGAAAGCTTCTAAAGGAGATAAACGGTATAATCGCGGAGGAAGGTATTATAACCGGTTCTAGTATATTTATTAAAGTAGACGAAGGCCTAAATAAATTATTAATATACTCGTATAAACTTCTAGGTAGTAATATCTTTATTATTATCTTTATTAGTCCCTAGATACTTAAGAGGCGGTCTATCTATATTATAATAAATAGTATAGAATTCTACTAGTTAATCCGTATCTAATCTACTACCACTAGGCGCGGGTAACTCCTAGAATTAAAAGATTTTGTATTAAACGAATATAAAGCCCGTTTAATTCTTAATAGGGCTAAAGATATTTACTAGTTTCCTACGTTTAGATTAAGGCCCTTTATATATATTTAAATATTATAATAAGCCCGAGTAATTCTTCGTTTAAAAGAAACTATATTAACCGTACTATAGTCGTTTTATTACGTACTTCGCGTTATCCGGTATTAGAAATAGAAAGTTTAAGAAAAGAATATTTATTAAAAACACGGTTTTATATATTTATAAATAAAGTTATTATTTTAAACTCGGACGCGTTTAGGTTAAATTATTAAAGTTTATTTAAATCTAGGCTAGATCTAGGCTAAATCTAGGCTAGATCTCGGTAAACCCTAACCTTAAACTACCTAAATAGGAAATTAATATTAAAATTTATATTTTATAAATATTAACGTTCTTTACCCTATAGATCTATAGTATTAACTCCTATTTAACTAAGATAATTACGTTAACGATAGTATTCGGGCCATAGACTCGATATATATTATAATAAGACTATTTAATTTAAATAGACGGTACCGAAAGATTTTACTATAATAGATTTATATATAATTTTAATAGTTCTAATATAAGTAATATTCGTTCTACGGGTAGAAAGAGTTAGGGAAATATATATAACCGATACTAAAGATAGTAATTAAGTGGATTATTAATTTTAGTATAAAATTATAAACGGTATAGGATATTAATATTCGAAATATTTATTTTAAAATAATTTTCACGGAATTTAAATTATTAAAAACGATATTCGTAAATTTAATAATACGAAGGTATATATATCTCTTAAAACTCGACTAGATTAAAGGCCTTATTATATAAATATTATATTATCTAATATTAATCTTTTTTAGTACTCTTTTACTTCTCTTTTATTAAATAATATATAAATATTACTTTTTAAAATAAAGCCTTAAGTAGGCCGGGTAAATCTCGGATAATTTAATATTCGCGTGGCCTTATATTAGGAGACGAAATCTCGGGTATTATACCCGTAAAAACTAGCGCCCGAGCTTTTAGTTTATACGTCTTAACTAGATCTAGGCCTAAATCTAAATACGTTTATTATCTAATTTATTATACTTTACTAGAATTAGTTATTATAGTTATTATATATATTATTATACCCTTCTAGTTATATAATTATTATTAAATTCATTTATTTATTATTATTATAATATTATAATAACCCCTTCTATTATTTAACTATAACGGAAAGCTATCTAAAAATAACTAGACTATTATATATATAAAAGGCGTATATACGCCGACTTATTATTATATTATTAATATCGTATTTTAATAAATTAAAGAGCTCGTAGAGTAATATTACTTTATAAATAATATATTTAAGAATTAACCGAACCCTAAAATCGTATTTAAAGATAAAAGAGTCCGGTAAAATTAATATTTAATAATTAAATTTAACGACTAAATCTAAGTCTAAGATTATATAAATTTCGGCGAAAAAATATATATTAGTATTATTATTTACTAGGGAAGCTTTAATAAGCCGTTAAAGATTAAATATAAACCTAATAACGTACCGCCTCCGGATTTCTAAAATTAAATAATAGTAGTAGCTAGTTCGAGTAATCTTCGTATTAAATAGGAACCGAGAATTATTTTTAATCCTCTTCTACTTCGCTCGTTTAAAGATTTCGAGATCGATTATATATTAAATTAATATACGCTAAAGAAGTTCGTATATAAGACCCAGTTTTTTAAAATCTCTTTATATTTATTATTTAAAGAATTTAATATAATTTATTTACGATTTTTACTACTTTAGAATTATCTAGTATCTCGCGACTTAATAATAGACCCGAGCTTCGATCACTTTATTTATTATACTATAGAGGGGTATTATATTAATATTTTAAAAAATAATAATTTATAAAGTACTATTTAATATTTCCTAGATAAAGGTATAAACTTAATGAAAATCGAGTTTATAATAAACGATAATTTTAGTTAACTATATCCTTTATCCTCTAATATTTAATCTAACTTAAGAGATAAACTTATTTTTATTAAAACTTTAAATTTATCCTTTTCCTCCTCCGTTCTAGCCTCTTCTAGGTATTTAATATACTATAAATAAAAACTTATTATCGCGCCGGAGGGAGCCCGAAATAAACGAGCTACTACCGAAATTAATACCGAAAATATATTTATATCTACCTATTATTTCTTATTTTCTTTATTTCGAGATTAACCTCTTTTCTTTATAACTTCGAAATATACCCGTTCTCTTAATATCTTTAATAAGGATTTAATTCTTTTATTAATAACGAAAAAACTTAAATACCTATCGAAGCTCTTAGGCCCTAGTAATAATAAAGATTATTTACTACCATTACCGCCGAAATAAACTTTAAAGAAATTATTACCCGAAAAGTTTTATAAATCCCCTAAATCTTTAAAGGAGTCCTCCGAGTAACTAAATTAAAAGGATAAATTTATAATTAAAGAATCCTCGGAATTAATTATTAATAATAATAAAAATAATAACGCGGCTAGAGAAGAGAAGATAAAGTTAATTATAATATAACGGTTAATCGATATCTCTTTTAGTAATATTATATTTATTAATTACCTTCCTCCTAGCTTTAAAAAAATTAGTAATAATTATTTATACGAATATATTCACGATAATATATAGGATCGTATTATTATATTCGCGAAAATCGCCTATCTTAATAATTCTCGCGGTAATAATAAAATAGCGATTCCTAGAATACTAAAGTTAATCTATTACTAGTAGTAACTTTATATATTTATAATTATACTATTCTATAAAGGGGACTTTAGATAATTTAATATTATTATCGGAGACGAAATAGGCTTAAATAAAGTAAAGCTTTTTAATATATTTTTTAAATTTCGCGATTAACTTTATTTACCTATAAATCTTTAAAGTTATAAATTCCGCGGTATTCTATTTTTAGTTATATTAAAAATAAATAAAGATTTAATAAAAATAGAAGGAGTAGTTAATAAAGTTTTAATACTACCGCGAAAACGCTCCCGCGGGCTCTAAATATCCTACGAATCGATGATTCTATAAATATTTATATTAATTAGACTCGGAAGCTTTTTATATTAGGCTAGTTAATAAATATATATTATTCTTTACCCCGCCGGTTAACCTTAGTACCTAAAATACTAAAATATTATTAATAATCGACTTCGAGGCCTTAAAGGTACGGTTTATAATTATTTATTATAATAATACCGAGTCTAGTTATTAAATAAACGTATAAACGATTAAAGAATTATAAATAATACGTAACCCGAACGACTCCGACGTAAAATTATTAAAAGATATAAAATTTATTAACGCCGCGTAATATAATCTCCCGAGCGAAGTAAATACTTTTATATTTATATTTACTTTATAGTAATTATAAGTAATCGTTAATAAAGTCTTTAATAAAGTATATAGATACTCCTTTATAAAGAATAAAAAAAAAGTAATTAAAAAGGAAATTATCTACCGTTTTTAATATAGGTTCGCGATTATAAATAAATATAATAGGGTAAGGAATCTAGGTAAAGGTTTATAAAATTCTCTTTAAATAATAAAGAAGACTCGCCCTAAATATCGTTTCTAGCTTATAGTTATATCCGGAATAATTATTAACTCTAATCTACTAGATATTATAGCTTTAATGAATATTATATACGATATTTTCTAGAACGATTTTAAATATAAGTATTACCCCTTTAAACTAACCGGCCTAAAGATTCTTATTAATATTATTATTAAATATTAAGGTTTAAGCGATCGATTATAAGAATTCGATAATATAATAAATATATTCGGGAACTTACTTCCTAAATTCTTAATACGGCGGTATAAAAAGAGTAATTAAAAAAATTACGACCTTATCGAGCTTAAAGAGCTCTACCGAAATATTTTTAAAACCAGTTTTCCTTATAATTATAAAGTATATTACGTAACCCTCGTCGTTTATTAAAAAGACTTAATAATAAAGAAACTCGTAAAACGGTAAATTTACTAGGACGATAATTAATATAATATTATATTTATATAGAATCGTCCCGACCGCCCGACTAATATTAATACTAATTAGGTATTTATAGTAGTACGGCTCCTCCGTTTATATAATTATTTACCCTATCTCTCCGTCTCCTTAATTATATATAATTAAAAGTGAATTAATAAAGAGATCGAGAACCGGTATATAAATAAAGATAATAATTAGATACTAGAAGACTATATCCTAGGTAGGGACTATATAATACTTAAGAAGATATCCCTTAAACTTAAAGCTATCGCCTCCCTTTTCAAGAAATATAAAGGGGTAAATATATTAATTATATCTTTATTCACCGAGATAGTTCTAGTAGTAGAACGGGTAAATCCTTCTTTTCTTTAAAATCTCCGATATAGAAAAACCCGAACTCGCTTTTTTTATTTTATTAAATTTAGCCTTCTCTTTTCTAGCCAACCCTTTTATATTAATATTCATTTATTATAATATATCCGAGAGGAGATTAAATCTAAGATACGAATATTCTTCGGGACCGATAAGAAGAGGGACGCGGTTAAATACATATTTATATATAAGATTAATTATAATAATATATTACTAGAGAAGGATAAATCTAATATTCTAATTAAATTTATACGTTAGATGAGCGTAGGCTTAAATCTAACCTATACGATTATAGTTATTCTATATAAGCCCCTTTACTTTATCGAGATATATAAATAAATACCGAAGAAAGCGTATTAGATAAGGTAGAAGGAGGAAGTATTCTACTATATATTAAATATTAATACCGAAATCGAGGAGTACGTAGACGTAAAGTATAAATCGAAGATAAATTTTAGGGAGGACGCGTTTAAGACTATCGGTACGGCGAATATAAAAGGCGTAGGAGGCGCCGACGGAGGTAATAATACTAGAAGGAATAATAATACTAGGAATATTAATAATATCGCGGCGTTTATTATTAATATAGAAAATATTATTTAAGATAGTATTATATATATAGGGAGGAAAAATAATTAAAGTAAATAAATATAAGAATAAACCGCCGTTAATCAAGTTAAATCTTTTTATATTTCTAAACTATTAGATATTTAGACTTAAATAAAAGTTAGGAAGCCTATTACCCCTCTACGCGCTTTTCTATATAATAATACTTATTTTCTATATAATAATATTTATTATAGTATATTATTATCGCTTACGATTCTAATCCTCTATTTTATTATATTTAGGAACGATAATAAAAAACCGAGTATTATATCTAGTCTAGATCTAGGTCTAAATCTAATTTAAATATTCTTTAAATACCCTCTAAATCTAACCTAGATTTTATTTAATCCTTAAACTCGCTATTAAGGGCCTACGCTTTTAATATTTTAATTATATCTACCGCTATTTAACGCGGTATTTAATTATATATTTCTTAACCTCCTTTCGGATTTACGATCGATATAGGACCCCGGAAGTTAAGGGTTATTAACGAAAACCTTTAGAATAATAACGGAAAAGGAATATTAATTTACGAATATATTATTTAATATATTTATAACTTTTATAAAGAAGAAAAAAATATCTTTCTTTTAATTACTAAAGGATATACTACCCTCGATTTAAGAATATAAATATATAAATTATATTATTAATTAAAAGTAAACGGTACTAAAGATCCCTAATTCCGAGGACGATAAGGGGGAAGATAATAACGGGGCGAATAATACTTAAAACGGTATTAATATAAAACCTACCTTTCGAGCTCCTCTATTATATAATTAATATATAATACTTTTAGTATTCGAATAGGGTAGTTATTAATAATAAGATATTATTTATACCTTAAAGCGGGTAAGTAATAACGGCGGCTTTATTATTAATAAAACTTTTAAACTCTTTAAGCTCTTTATACCTTAGCTTTATTTATATTAAAATCGATAATACTTTTATTAAATCTTTCTACGAGTTTATAATATATATCTTTATTCTTAACCCTTTTACTTTCCCCCCGCGGTTAATACCGAAAAAATTTATAGTTAATATTTATATTATAGGTATCGGAGCGGATAACTAGAGATTATTATTAATTAAAGCCGTCCGGCCCTTATAAGCCACGATTATAGGCGATATAAATAACGATTCTCTACTACCCGAGCGAGTATTATTATTATTACCGCCGTCTTTATTTTTATTTTATTTATTATTATCCTCGCCCTTATTTATACCTCTTTTTTAATTATTATTATCCTCGCTATCTTAAGAGTTATCGCTAGCGTAGCCCCCGCCTAAACTTTAAACTATATCGCCGCTTTAAGTTATAGAAGTATAGGAGAGGGTTTACCCTCTTAATTATTTTAAAATAAACGGAATATTTTACCGATAATTAATAACCGCGAGTTAATTATTATTATTATCGAGAAGGGTCTCTAAAGGCTAAGTATACGGATTTAATATAAATATAACGATATAGCCCTTATATCGACGGTCATAATTAAATAACGTAAAAACCTATCTAGTAGTATAAACGGAAGAAAAGTATAAACCTAAAATATTATTACTATTTATATTTATACTCTCGACCGCGTTAAATTTAATTATTTAAAAGACCGTTAGTTCTTTATTTAATATTACTAGTGTAATAGTATAAGGAAAATTATATACCTTAAAGTAACGCGTAGTTCTATCGTTAATAATCTTTCGTTAATTAATCGGGATAGGCTAAATCGGAGTTAATACGATTTCGATTCGGGCTACGAGACCGTTAAAGGAAATTAGATATTATTAAATATACTCTTTATAAACTATAATTACGTATTTATAAAGGAATATAACGAGCCTAGTTATATTATTAGTAATACTTTTAGTATTTAATAATTTCGTATTAAATATTATATTACCTCGAACTTTCTTTAAGAACTTTATTATAGTAGTATCGGAGAGGAGACCTAAAATACGGACGGTATAATAAATATTATATTTATTATTATTAAGGGTAAAACGTACTTTATATCTAAAAAGATTAAGGAATTATAAATTCTTTACTTTAGTTTCTCGCCGGTTAATCTTTATAACCTAATAATACTCCTTTAAATCGAAGAAGTCCGTATTTTTTTAAAGAGAAGTACGGATTTCTTCGACCTAAAGGAGCGTTATTAGGCTATAAAGATTAACCGGCGAGAAATTAAAATAAAGGATTTAATTCTCCCTAGAGTAATATAGTTTAATAGGATTAATATATCGGTAGTTTTCTTTAAAGCTTTAAGGATTATTCCCGCTTCTTTAATAATATCTATTAGAGGTAATAAATAATTTAACGCCTTTATTACCTTTAGTACTTTATCTACGTTTTATTTCTAAAGTAATAAAACTACGTTATTTACCTCGGCGTTAAATATAGCCTCCTTTTATATATTAACGATAATAACTTTATCCTAATTATTAGACGAGAAAGATATCGACGCCGAGACTAATTTATTAAGCGATAATAAATACTACTCCGAAGAGTTATTATATTCTAAGGAGGGTATACGGATATTTTTAATAATTAATACTACTACCGTCCTAATTATCTTAGTGGCCTTATTTAATTTCTTACTATTATTATCGTTAATAAAGTAACGAATATAGGCCGAGTCCTCTATAGAATCTAATAAAAATAAATTAATTATATTTAATACCGGTTAAGTATTCTCTAGTAGTCCTTTAAAGTTAAATAAATCGTTATAATTATTATCGAGTAGAGTTATATCCTCCTCCGAATATTTCGTCTCTTTAACGTCTTCGTTAGAAGCCGAAAGATTAATTAGGTCTTCCGCTTTAATTATTATTATCTCCGGTACTTTATTATAATTAAGGCCGCGGATAAAGAATAATCTATTATTATCGGATATAGTTTTAATTATTAAGAGCGCGAAAATAATATCGAAAGCTTTACGTAGTCTACTCTTAATTTATAGGAAACTATCCTCGTTTAATAATATATAAAGGCTTTAGCTTAGATCTAGCCTAAACCTAAACTAAATCTAAACTAAATTTAAATAAAATCTAGGTTAAATCTAGAGCGCTAAAAGGCTGGCTTAATATTAATATATTATATATATAAACGCTCTTCTTTATTATCTCTTAATATTTACTTTTATTTAAGCCCGTTATATAAGACCTAGAAATCTATTAATCACGATATTAATTATATTATAAACCGTACTCTAGGTTATTTCTAATACGGTTTAATAACTATATTACGTAAAATTATAGTAGTATAGGCGGTTAATATATAGGTTTAAATATTAAATATTAACCGTCCTTCTAAAGACGACTTCTTTAAATATATTTATATATAATAACCTAAAGACCTCTTTACCCATCGTTTTATCTTTTTAATAATCTTATTTAAATATCGCCCGATATTTATAGTATATTAGGCTAGATCTAATTTAATTTACTATAAAATCTATTATACCTTACTATAACTAGTTATTTAAATTACGCGAATTATTATACCCTCCTTATTTTATAATCATTATTAAATTTATTTATTTATTACTACTATCGCGCTACGGCCTCGGCGCGTATTATTTAAATATAATACGAAGCTACTTAAAATTAACTAGATTATCCGGGATATTAGAAGAATACCCGTATTAACTTATAATACGAATATTAACGATATACTACTACGAGTTAAAGAGTTTATTAATAAATATCGCTATTTAAGAGATATATTTAAATACTAGCGGAATTATAAAGACGCGCTTAAAGTAGAAAGAACCTAATAAGGTAAATATTTAATATTTAATTTTAAAAAGTAAATCGAGGTCTAAAGCTATTTAGGCTTCGGCGAATAAATATATATTAATATTATTATATACTAGGGGGACTCTAGTTAGGTAATTAAGATTAAGAATAATTTTAATAATATACTACTTCTTAACCTATAAAATTAAGTAGTAATAGTAACCGGCTCGAACGATACTCTTCTTAAATAAAAAACTAATACCGTTTATAATCTTTCCTCTTTTCGATCTTTCTAAATCTTTAAAATCGACTATATATTAAGCTAGTTTATATTACGGAATTTTATATATAAGATCCGGTTTTTAATAATCTCCGCGTATCTACCGGACGAAGAATTTAATATAATTTATTTACGATTCGCGTTATTTTAAGGATATTAAATAGCTCGCTACTTTATAACGGACTCGATACTCGATTATCTCTTTTATATAACGGAGGAGGACGCGTATTATATAAATATCTTAGAAGATAAGGACCTATAAAATAGTATTTAATATTTCTAGGACCGGGGTATAAACTTAATAAAAAATAAGTTTATTATAAACGATAATTTTAATTAATTATATCCTTTATCCTTTAATATAAATCTGATTTAAGAGATAAATTTACTTTTATTAAAACTTTAAACTTATTTTTTTCCTCCTCCGTTCTTCCCTTTTTTAGGTATTTAATATATTATAAATAAAAACCTACTATCGCGCCCGAAGGAGCTCGAAAAAAAGGAGCCATTATAAAAATTAATACCGAAAGTATATTCGTATTTATTTATTACTTCCCGTTTTCTTTACTTCGAGATTAATCTTTCTTCTTTATAGTTTTAAAATATCGCCCTTCTTTTAGTATCTCTTATTAAAATTTAATCCGTTTATTAATAACGAAAAGACTAAAGAGCCGGACGAAACTTTTAAGCTCTAATAATAATAAAGATAATTTATTACTACTATCGTAGAAATAGCCTCCGAAGAAGCTTTTATCTAAAAAACTTTATAAATCCCTTAAGTCTTTAAAGGAGTCCTCCGAGTAATTAAATTAAAAGAATAAATTTATATTTAAAGAATCCTCCGAACTAGCTACTAATAATAATAAAGATAATAACGGGGTTAAAGAAAAGAAGGTAGAGTTAATTATAATATATAAATAACGATTAATCGATATCTCCTTTAATAGTATTATATTTATTAATTACTTTCCTAGCTTTAAAAAACTTAGTAATAACTATTTATATAAATATATTTACGATAGTATATAGGAACGCGCTATTATATTCGCGAAAATCGCCTACCCTAATAATTCTTATAGTAATAATATAATAACGATTCCTAGAATATTAAAGTTAAGTTATTACTAGTAGTAGCTCTATATATTTATAATTATACTAAATAACGAAGAAGATTTAGGATATTATAATATTCGTCTAGACTATATAAATAAATATAAAAAATATAAAGTTTATAATTTTATTTATTAAACTCCCTAATTAATTTTAATTATATAAAGACCTATGAAGTTATAGGCGCTATTATATTTTATCGTTATTTATATTAGAAATAAATAGAGATTTAATATAAATAAAAGAAATAGTTAGTAAAGTTTTAATATTACCGTAAAAATACTCCTACGGGCTCTAAATATCCTACGAATCGATAATTTTATAAATATCCATATTTACCGGGCTTAGAGGCTATTTATATTATATTAATTAACGAGCTTAAACTATTCTTTATCCCGTTACCCGATCTCGGTATTTAGGTTAATAAATTAAAATCGGTAATCGACCTTAAAGGCCTAGAGGTATAACTCGTAATTATTAATATAATAATAGAAATACGGTTATATTATAAATAAAAGGGCGACGAAGAGTTTAGCGACGGTATATAATAAGAAGGACCTTAAAATAATATAATTTAAAAGTAAAAAAGTATTAACCCTACGTAGTATAATTCCCCGAGCGTAGTAAATATATCATTATATATAGTTATTATACGGTAGATATAGTTAGTCTTTAATAAGGTCTTTAACGAAGAATATAAATATCCCTCTATAAAGTAAACGAAAAAAGAGACTAAAGAGGAAGTAATTTATTATTTTTAGTACGGCTTCGTAATTATAGGCGAATATAATAAAGTAAGAAACTTAAATAAAAGTTTATATTATTCTTTTTAGAAGATAAAGAAGACTCGCCCTAAATATAACTTCTATTTTATAACTATATTTAGAACGATTATTAATTAAAACCTAAAGGATATTATAGCCCCTCGGACTATTATAAAAGATATTTACTAGAATAATTATTAATTCGGTTATTAACGCTTCGGATTTATTAACCTAGAAAAGTCTACGAGTACTACTACCCGATATATAAGAAAACTAGGGTATAGGAGAGATTTATTAAAATAATAAATATCCTTGTTAATATACTCCTTTATACCTCGATACTACGATATAAAAAAAGTAATTAAATTAAATATATCTTATAATATTTAAGAAGCTTTATTAAAAAGACCTTACGATTATTTACCTACTAGGACTCTAGTCGTGATTCAGGTCTATTATTATTAATTAGAAGACTATTATATTAGAAAGGCTCTAATAGCGGTAAGATTATTAGAGGAATATTAGAATTATAATACCTTTTTCCTATACTAACGTCCTTAGTATTTAATTTTAATTTATTTTAATATAGTATTTATTATACTACGGGTTCTCCGATTATATAGATTTCTACCTACCCTCGTTATCTCCTCTAAAACTCTTAATAAGAAGTAGATTAATAATACGGCCGCGGCCTCTAATATAAATAAAAATAATAGTCGGAAATAAGAAGATTATATCCTAGGTAGGGACTATATAATATTTAAAAAAATATCCCTTAAACTTAAGACTATCGCCTTTATTTTTAAGAAATATAAAGAGGTAAATATATTAATTATATTTTTATTCATCGAGATAATTCTAGTAGTAGAATAAATAAATCCTTCTCTTCTTTAAAATCTCTAATATAGAAGAGCCTAAACTCGCTTCTTTTAATATATTAAATATAACGTTCTCTTTTTTAAATATAGTATTTAATATTAACTTTTCTTTATTATAATATATCCGAGAGGAGTTTAAACCTAAAATACGAATATTCTTCGGGACCGATAAGGCGAGGGTCGTAATTATATACGCGTTAATATAAAAGGCTAATTATAATCGTAAACTAGTAAAGAATAATATACCTAATTTTCTAATTAAATTTACGCGGTAGATAGGCGTAGGCTTAAATCTTATATATATAATTATAATTATTCTATAAGCCCCTCTACTCTATCGGGTTATATAAATAAATACCGAAGAAAATATATTAAATAACCTAGTTAAAGGAAATATTTTAGTATATATTATATATTAATACCGGAATTAAGGAGTACATAAAGGGGAAGCGGAAATCAAAGGCGGATTTTAAAGTAAATATATTTAAAACTATAAATACGGCGAACGCGGAGGGTATAAAAGGCGTTAACGGAGGTAATGATCCTAGATATAATAATGGTATTTAGAATATTAATAATACTACGGCTAGTAATAATATTAGGGAAGGTATAAAAGCGATTTAAGAGGATAATATATATATTAAATAAAAGCGCGGTTAAAGTAGTTATAAATATAGTATTTAATTATTTTAATAAAGCGTTTTTACGTTTTTAAGCCGTTAAATATTTAGGCTCGAGTAAAAGCTAAAAAGCCTATTACTCCTCTACGTAGTTTTATATATAATAATATTTACTATAATACGTTATTATCGCTTACGATTCTAATCCTCTATTCTATTATATTTAATATAATAATAAAAAACCGAGTATTATATCTAGTCTAGATCTAGGCCTAGATCTAGCCTAGATATTCTTTAGGTTTAACTTAGATTTTATTTAATCCCTAAACTCGCTACTAAAGACCTACGCTCTTAATACTTTAATTATATTTACCGCTATCTAATATAGTATTTAATTATATATTCCTTAACCTTCTTTTAGATTTACGATCGATATAGGGCCCCAGGAATTAAAGGCTATTAATAAAGACTTTTAAAATAATAACGGAAAAAGAATATTAATTTATAAATATATTACCGAGTATACCTATAATATTTATAAGGAAATTAGAGATATCGTTTAAATCTAAGCCTAGTTTTAGTTTAGATCTAACCTAAATCTAGCCTAGATTTAAGGAAACACGCTCTTAATATTTCGATTATCCCTATTACTATTTATACGGTAATACGTTATCATTTATATAATTTAAATATAGCTGAGATAAGTTAGATTTAATTATATTCTACTACGCTATATTTCGTTTATTAATAACCTGCGAAATACGTAAAATACGTATTTTACACCGATTAAGTAGCGATTTTATAGAACTATTTTTCCGGACTTACCGATATAGTATTAACGGACTAGGACGATAATTATTTTATAATAATATATCGATAAGAATTAAAAAATAATATTAAGGATAAATTTATATAAATAAAAATCGATATTTAAAACCTCGATATATTTATAGAATAAATAATTATAATTAATAATAAATTATATAAATATATAATAAAGAAATATTATAATAGAAGAATTAACGAATAAAGATATTTAGGAGTTTATAATAATAAATATAATTCGATTAATTATTACCGCCGCGAGAAATTTAACCTATATAATTATATATTAATAGAACTCGATTTTACTAAAAAGAGACTTATAAAAAGATTCTAGAAAAAGAGTAAATAATAATATAAAGAAAAAAAAGTAATAAATTATTATAATAATAATAAACCGGGCTATATTATTAGGAACTATTATTCGAAAAATATAATAAATCGATAATATTTAAATATATTTAAGAGGGAGATACTAGATAATATAATTAAATCCTTTAAAAATTAAATATAAAATAATATTAAATTTAATAATTTATTAGAGAAGTAAAAGAATAGTAAAAAAAAATTACTTAAAAGATTCGAGAACTCGAAGAATTAAATAATAATAGTAATAAAACTCTAAAAGATAATTTAAAGAGAAGATCAAAATAAGAATAAAATATAATAAACTCTAAAGATTAGTTTTAAATAATAGATTACCTCGATAATTTTAAAATTTAATTTATTATATTAAAAAAAACTTGAAGAAAAGAAGAAAGAGAAAAGATAATTCTTTAAATTTAATTATACCTATAATAAATATTACTTATAATATAAGAAAATATATTAATTAGTATCTATAAGTAAATATTATAAATATTATTATAATAATTTAAAAGAGCGAAAATATATAATAAAATTAAAATATAATTATAATTAATAGAATAACTACGTTAAGGGCTAGTAACGAGATCTAGATATATATCCTATTAACTACGAATCTTTAGTTACTACTTATAGTAGTCTAGAAAATTAAGAGATTTTATATAGCGGCGTATTAAGTTTATTTTATAACGGTGTCTATATTCTTAATATAATTATAGTATCGATAAAGAGAAATTTTTCTTTTTCTTTCTCTTTTTCCTTTTTATTATAGTATAGCTTTATTTACTTTAACCTAGCCTAATTTATTTTAGATTTAATTTAAATTTAAACTAGTTTCCCTATTTCTATCCTAATATAGTCGGGATAAGAAATAAGTAAATACTTTATATACTAGTTTTTATTTAGATAATAGCTAGCCCTACCCTAACTTTTATTCTTTATCTTTTATTTTAGCCTACTTTTATACTATAACTAAATTATAATTCTATAAACTTAATTATTAATTTAATAAATCTTTAGATATTAATCCCGTCCCTTAATATTATAAAAGATTAATTATTTAGTTAATACTCTCTAGTATTAAAATAATTATTATAAGGGATTAACTTTTTAACCCCGAAAACCGTATATAATAATTCCTCGCCGAAGTTTAGAATAACCCTACTAGTTTCTTTAATATCTTCGATTACTTATATATTTAAGTCGAGAGTAATTCTTTATTAGATATTTTATCCTTATTTACGCCTCCTCTTTCTCTTATACTAGATACGTAATCTTTAATCTATATTATCGTTTAGGTAATAATTTAAGCCGTATTTATTATAATTTAAATTATATTTTAACCTCCGCCCTAGGTATTCGATAAGAATATTTTTAATAATATTATTATTATAGGCCTACGCTCGTCTTTTTTTTAAATATTTAATAATTTACCCCCTCGCGATTTTGAATATCTTTTAAATCCGAAAAGTTTCTAGATATCTCGGAATATAAAGAGGACTAGAATAAATTAGATATTTAAAAGTAAATATTAATATAACGGATATATATAAATTATAACCGTTACTCTACCAATAGTAATAAAATCGCTTATATAGAGTTTAAATTAATTATCGGTAAAAAGGCCTCTAATTTAATAAACCGTTATTAAAAAGAGGGTCTCTATACTTTAATTAACTTTATTAATTAACGAAAGAAACTACGGGAAATATATAATAACCCGTTTAAATAAAAAGATACTCGGAATTATATTCGGGAATTTAAATAAGGTTTTATACTTTTTAATAAATATTTTAACCTCGTTTTTTAAAAAAAGAAATATTCTCGAATAAAAAATAAATCCTTAATTAACGTTATAAAATATAATATTAATTATATTATTTAATAGGCCTTTATCTCTTAAAGGAAAATTAATAATTAACGGTTATATATCTTCGATAAATATATCCGTATATACTCCGAAATCGATTAAGAATTTTAATAGATTAAGTATTATTTATCTCGTTAAAATACTATTTTTATTAGATTAAGATAAACTTTAAGGAGATTTATTATATCTTTATTAATTTCTACCTTTATAACTCGTTTTAATATAACGAGTATTTTTATCCCCGTTATTAAACTAGTTTCTATTATTTTATTTAAAGAGTTAATAAATCTTAATTCGGCCTAAATTATTATTAAAGATAAATTAATAAGAACCTTAATTATTAAAATTATTTATAAGAAATAAAAACTTTACTTCTATTATAAATTATTTAAATATAATATAAAAGTTTATTTTATTAAGCTAGCTAGCCTCCGATCTAATATTATAATTATTATTAATAACGATAAAAATATTATAAGAGGAGTTATTTTAAACGCGGGCGGAAAAGAATAATCCCGGTATAAAATCATATATTAAAATTATAAATACCTAGAACCCTATATATATCTTTTTATTTATCGGTTATATCGTTTAATTTATCTTTATTATTAATTAAGTTTTCGTTATAATTTATTATATAACTTTTTAAGACCGACTCTACTTTTCGTAATAAATATATAATTATTTTTTATTAACTACGGAATAACTAGTCCCGAATTTAAATTAAAATCTTAATTAATACTAGTATATCCAGCTATCTTTTTATCGATTATAATTTTATATATATTTATCGTTTACCCCTTCGCTTTCTTCGTTATCTTTATATCGTCCGATCTTTTAATAACGTACCTACCGCTATAAAATATATTATTTATATTATAGAAACGATTTTAAATATCTATAACTATTAGGAATAAATAATCTTTTTTATTACTAAATTTAATTAATACCCCGTCGTAATCGGTTTATTATACCTCTACCGTTATAAAATTACTACCGATTTTTTAGATAATTCCTTAATCTTCGTTTTATATTTTTATTTAAGAAATTATACCCCTAGTTTTATAAAAGTCTTCGTGGAATATAAACTCTTTTTAATACCTTAAAAAAGTTTCTAGATTTAAGAATCTTAATTTTTAATTTTATTTAATACCCACGTAGGGTAAACCCCGATTTAAAAGGAGTCGCTAGTATATAAAGAGTCGTTATTATTTATAAACGATAACGTTACTATTAAATAACTAATTCCGACTCGAGAGAAGTTACTTTAATTCTAGGTTTATTAATAATATATTTAATTTTAAATTTATAAAAAATAAACCTCGATTTAAAAAAAGTTAATTTAGTTCTAGGTTTATTAGAAATAAACCTAATCTCTAGTTTAGCCTAATACTCGTATAAAGTAATTTAGGATTTAAAAGGAGTTACTTTAGTTCTAAATTTATTAATAATAAATCTAGATTTAAAAAAAGTCTTCCCCGCCCTAATTCTAATTATTTATTCTTATAAAAACTAGTTATAATAACGAATATAACCGTATTATTATTATTATTAAATAAGGAAAAATACCTAAAATTAAATATCGTAGCTTAATCTCGCTTCGTTTTAAATTTTAATATTAAAAATAACGAACCTAGTACCTAGTTACTCTTAATATATACGAGATAAGATCTCGATTATTGACCCGGCTCGTTATACCTAATAAATAAACCGCGTTTAATTTATTATTTATAGAAATCGATTAATTTTTAAATATTTTAGAAGAAATCTCGATCTTAAATACTTAACCTCGTTAAAAATCTAAATATTATAAATTTAAACCCCGCCTTAATTAAAATCTTAAATTAAATATTTATAATTAAACCTAGAACCGAGTTATATTTAAAATAAATAAAGAGCTCTACCTCGCCGCCGCCGTTATTTAAAAAGAGTTTTAAGTTTATCGAGATAATAAGAATATTAACCTAACCACGATCTTATTTATATAATATTATAAATTCTTAAATATTTTTTCGAGAAAAGATATTAATACCTTACCCCTTTATTAATTATACGATTATATTATTAAGTTTAAAAAAAGGTTATAACCTCCGTTATCTAGTTTATATAATATAAATTATAATAAAATCCTAGAACTCCGCCGTTACCTAGATAAAAAATTTAATAAAGATTTTATTCGAGTTAATCGATTTTATACCGCGTTTTTTATTTTATTCGTAAAGAAACTTAACGGAGGTCTATATTTCTATATTAATTATTAAAGGCTTAATATTATTATTATAAAAAATAAATACTCTTTACCCTTAATTTTAGAAATCTTAAATCGATTAAATCGTATTAAGGTATTTTCTAAATTAGATATTATATTTATTTTTAATCGCCTCCGCGTTAGGGAGGGCGACGAAGAATTTATAATATTTCGTACCCGATTCGGTTTATTCGAATATTTTATTATATTATTTAGATTATATAATAACTCTACCTCGTTTTAATACTATATTAATAATACTTTTTATAAATTTCTTAATAAGATTTATATTATATACCTCGACGATATTTTAATTTATAGCGATATTAAGGAAGAGTATAAAATCTATATTAAATATATTCTTTAGAAGCTCCGCGAGGCGGGGCTCTAAATAAATATTATTAAATATAATTTCTATATTAAGGAAATTATATACCTAGGATTAATTATTACTATTAAAGAGATTAAAATAAATTTAAAGAAAATCGATATTATCCTAAATTAACTATAACTAGTTAATATTAAGGATATTTAAAATTTCCTAGGATTCGCTAACTTCTATCGGTGTTTTATTTATAAATTTAATAAATTTATTATACTACTTATAGCCTTAATTAAAAAAGGTACTATCTTCGAGTAAAATACTCGGTATTAAATAACTTTTAATACTTTAAAAAAGACTTTTAGTTACCTCCGATATTATTTTAATTTATTTCGACCCTAACCGTAAAATTATAGTAGAAATAAATATATCTAATTACGTATCTAAAGGGGTTTTATTTTAATATAATAATTAAAATATCCTTCGTCCTATTATTTATTTTTTAAAGAAGTATAACCCTACCGAGTATAATTATAAAATCTATAATAAAGAGTTTATAATAATTATTCGTATATTCGAGGAATAGCGCCCTAAACTAGAGAGATCTACTTTTTTTATCGAGGTAATATTAGATTATAAGGCTTTTAAATATTTTATTTTATTTAAAATATTATCTCGCCGTTAAGCGAGGTAAAACGAGTTTTTATTTTATTTTAATTATAAAATTACCTACCGGCCTAGTAAAGAAACTAGTAAACCTAATATATTAACGCGTTAATTAAGAGATCTTTTTAAAAAGGGGGATAAATTAGACCCTAGATATTAATATTAATATTAAATAATATTAAAAAGAAAAAACTTAATCCTAGAAGTCTTTAAAGATTATATTTATAATATATTATTAAATATAGCGACTCTAGCCTTAGTTTTAATTACCTTAATTATATTAATAATAAATTAAAAGATTTTTATCTAGCCCTTCTAGTTATACTTTATATTAATCTATATAACTACTATAAACCTCGATATAAATATTAATTTAAAATTATAAACCCCGCCTATATCTTACGAGTTTAAATTCGATGAAAATTAATTTATCGATTTAAACGAAGATTTATATAATACCCCGATTTATTAATTATAAAATATAATTAATTAAGCCGATCGATTCGCCCTTAAAGTCTTAGAAATACTATATTTTAAAACGCGTTATTATAACGAAATTTCTCTTATTAAATATAAAGATAAAGATAGAGTTCTCTACTTCCGAGGAAAAAAATATATTCTGAATTTTAATAAATTATACCTTTATTTAATTTAGTTAGTTTATAATAATATCGCGGGTAATTACCTAGGTCGTACGAAATATTATAAATTAATTAATCGGGCCTATTAGTAACCTAACGTTTATATTATTATCTAGTGATTCGTTAGGAATTATTATATATACCGAAGAATTAAACCTTCCCGCTAATATATTTAAAAATAATTATATTTATTACCGCCCCTATAACGACGTTAAAGAGATATCTCGATAGATTATATAAATCCTCTACCGCTTTATACCCTTATAGGAATTATTTATCGGTATATTCTAATTTTCGTAGACCGTTTAATTAAGATACGGTACCTAATATTAATTATATCGATAGAAATAAATAAAGCCTACGACGCTTTTTATTAAAATATATAAAAACTCTATAAACTACTAAATATCTTTATTTTAAATTAAGGATTTTAATTTATATCGGAGTTTTAAAAGACTTTATATAAACGCCTTAAAATCATTTAATATATATCTACCGGGTACTATCCTTAAACGGATAATTAAACCGAGTAATTTAATACTATAATAAAATACTACCTCCGTATATATATTGATTATATATAGGATAATTAGGTGAAATAGATCCCTAAAGCGGAGTTTTTTAATAATAATACTAATTTTTCTAATACTTTAGCCTCGCCTTTCTTAATTAATTATAATTAATATTTATATATTAATTTCGAGTTTATTGAGTTTTTACCTTAAGATTTTACTACCTAAATATATACTTATTTAATTACTACCGATAAATTTATAATATAAATAAAAGCTTTAAACGATTACCTCCGCGATAAAATATTTATTATTTAAATTATTTTTATATTCTCGGCTAACTAACGAAGGCGCCTATATTTAATATATTTAATAGACGACTAAATATAGCTAAATATTAAGAATCTAAATATTATATACTTTTTAATTAAACTCGACGATTATAATATCGGCCCCTTCCGAGTCTCTAAAGTTTTCGATAATCCTTTTATAGTTTAATTAGATTTTCCGTATTTAATGAAAATTTACCCCGTCTTCTACGCTAGCCTATTATAATTAATAATTAATAATTCTTTACCTAGATAAATCTAGCCTATCCGAGAACCTATAATTACCGAAGATAATTAACGAGAGTAGTATATTAACGATATTTTAAATTCTAAATATAATCGTCGTTATAGTCTACTTTTATTAAAATATTATATTAATTAAGAAGGTTACGTTATTATATAAAAACCCTTTTATTACTTTACCCGTTATTAATAATTTATTAATAAATATTATATCTCGAATCCTAGCGCCGCTGGCCTCTACGAATTATTATATATTATTTAGAAATACTAATATAAGGAATCTTTATTATTTTTATTTTAATCCGATTTTTAAAAAGTTAACCCCCGTTTATATTATAATTTATTCCCTATCCGTTATTATCTCTTTAGTTATCGTTTCGTATCGGCTTCGACCGATACTTTATATTATTATATAAATAAATAGTACCTTATAACCTAGCCCCGTTATTATCGTCTATAAATAATAACGGTAACGTTTAATTTTATTCGTATATCGCCGCTTATTCCTCGTCTTATCCCTTATTTATTATTATCGATAACTCGAATACTTTAACGCGCTTTTATTTTAACTATTTCGTAACCCTAAATAAGAGTTAGGGTTACGAAATTTAATTAATCGAATTAATTATTTATTTATCTTATAGGAGCTCGACCTTAAAGAGGGGGTTATTATTATAATATTACTTTATTTACTTTAACCTAGCTTAATTTATTTTAAATTTAATTTAGATTTAAACTAGTTTCTTTATTTCTATTTTAATATAATCGGGATAAGAAATAAATAAATATTTTATATATTAATTCTTATTTAGATAGTAGCTAGCCCTATTTTAATTTTCGTTCTTTATCTTTTATCTTAACCTACTCTTATATTATAACTAGGTCATGATTCTATAAACCTAGCCGTTAATTTAATAAACCTCTAAATATTAATCCTGTCCCTTAATACTCCCCTCTTCTTCCTTAATAAATTAAAACAATAAAAAACGAACTCTTTATAATATAATTAATTAAAAAAGTAATTATAATCGCGGCCCGATATATTAGAAAAAGGGAATTACGAAAAAAATACGTCTATTATACCTACGTATAAAAAAGAGTATAGAATAGATATATATATATAAAGCCGAAACTTTAGGCTTAAATAAAGGCTCCTATTTAATTATTTATTAAATATTAATAATATTCGAATTATAAAGAACTTCCTCTACCCTAAGAGTTATAAAATAACTACTATATAGAGTTTTATAAAACTAAATATTTTCCTACGCCGTTAATAAATAGGTAAAGTATAAGTATATAAAATAAAATTTATATAAATAAAAGGACCTTTATTTATATTCTTAAATATTAATATTTATATAAAAGTCGTAACCCTAATAACTAGGTAACTATATTAAGGTACTAGCGGGATATAAAGTCTATTATAATAAAAAAATAACTACGCGTATATAATTAAGAATAAAAGCGAAAGAGTATAAAATAATAATTAAGAGGAATAATAGAGCTAGTATACCGGTATAATAAAATATATAATATTTAGTTATAATTATATCTACGTATATTATAAGGGCTTAGGCCCGTAACGGAGATAAATAATAAATTTTAAAAAAATAGGTAAATATAAAAGATAAAATAACGAGGTTATTTAGGATTAATATAGAATTACTAACTTTAAGAATTTACGCGGAGAAGAAACCTAGAAGAAGAATTAATAATATATAAAAAGGCCTACTAGTTAATAGGTTAAAATATCTAGAACCGAGATTAAAAATAAATTAAAGTTTTTATCTTTTTAAAAAAATTCTTTAACGGCTAGTTAATAATACTATCGGGTATTATATATATTCTATAGAACTCCTTTATAAGCGAAGTAGTTTTATTTAAATAAATATATAAATATATAAATTAATTAATTAATTAATTAACTACGTTAAGGATAATTATTTATAATATTTAATTAAAAAGGAAGAAAACTAAATTTTCTTAAATTATAATAAAAATTAATAATTATAATTACGAAATTAAATAAAATATAATAAAAAATTAAAAAGTTATAACTAAAGCGATTAATATATTTATATAATCGAAGAATACGAAAAATACTTTAAGTCTAAAGAGTATTACGGATTTTTATCTTCGTTGAGAAAAAATTAGTCTTTTATATTAAAACGAAATATAAAAAGATTAATATATTAATTTTAAAATAATATTTATACATAGTTTAATTAAGAGTTAACCGATATAAAGTCGTTATAATAATAAATTTAAAAGCGATTAATAATTTAGTATCTCGAATAGTAGTTTAAGTAAATAGTTAATTAATTTAAAGAAAAAAGAAATAATATAAACTTTAATTAATTAACGGGTTAAAACTATTAATAAAAAAAGTAAAATATAAATATTATATTTATAAAAAGTAAAATAACTAGATAAGACTTTTACCGATAATTTAATTAATATTTAATAAATATTAATCTAATATAACGAAACTTATACTATTTTTTTACTAATTATAGAAGATATATAATATATTCCTAGAATCTAGAAGCGGACTAAATATATAGAAGGTTTTAATAACCGTAATTAATATAAAGATATTATATAAATATATATAAACGTAGATTAAATTAACGAATACTCGGATAAAAGTAAGAATTAATAAATATCGAAAAGATTATTCTTAGTTAAGAAAAGGGAATAAAATATATTTATTAATAAAAAATATAAAGAGTAGGAGACTAAATAAGAAACTAAATTATATTAAAATTAGAATATTTTCGATTAAGAGGAATAAAGAACTAGTTAACTACGAGTTAAATCTTTTAACCGACGTTAAAATATATCTAATATTCTATATCTCTCTACTAGAGCTAGTAAACTTTATAATATTTTTATAAAATACTCTTTATTTCTAAACCGAAGAAGAAATAAAATTTAAAGTCGAGAAGATTTTAAAATAATAGAATTAAAACTACCTAATTAAATAAAAGAGTTACGACGAGTTAGAAAATATTTAAAAACTATTTATTAATCTTATTAATTATTAGGAGCTTTTACGAAAATTTCGAGGGTAATTATTTAAAAGAGTTAATTAAAAGTTTTAAAGAAAAAGGCGCTAGAATCTAAAAATTCGTTAATACCGGAGGTATCGATAATAGTATACTCGACCTCCGCGAACTTCTCTAGCTTCTTTAAATATTCTAATTCTTTTATATCTTAAAGACTTTTATTAACTATCTTTTATTTATACTCTTTTAAGAATTTCTTTTATTAGCGAAGTCTTTTTAACTTCGTATATTTTAACCGAATAACTTCGTTCGTTATTTTTAAAATAACCTCGGTTTTTTCCTCTTTACGTTCTAGGTATTTTAATATCTTATTTATATTTATAAAACTAATAACGGACTCCGTCGGTTCGTATTTCTTTCTAATTTTAATATATTCGCTATATTTTTTCGATAACGATAATTATTAATATTTAATTTATCGTATAACGTAATATATATAAATAATTATAATTATAGACTCTTTTAAAATAATCTATTCCTAAAGATTAATATATTATTTAGTTTAATAAAAAGATATAAAATTATCTTTAAAAATAAAAAAAGTTAGAAAGAAGAGATAATATTATAATTAAAATTTATTTCGGATTTTAATAAACTTAATATATTTAATAAACTAAAAACTCGTTTATTATTTAATATATTCGATAATATAATAAATAAGTACGCGCTCGACTACTCGACGAAAATAAAATATAATTAAATAGATAAACGACGCGATTTCTTTCTATTATATAAATAACGTACTTTTTAATAAATAAAAGCTTCGTATTTAACTTCCTTTAAAAAATTTAATTATAAATTCTAAATATAGACGTTTATTAAATTATTAATAAAGTTTATAAATTTATCTAGTCGTATTTAATTACTTATACGAAGATTATTATTTATTAATTCTTAATACTCCTCTTTAAGAGTATTAACCTAGGTCTTAAAGTATTAAATAGAGAGTTTTAATACGCCGTCGTAAAAGTATTTTTTAAAAATTATTATTAGGGAAAAGTTCTCGAAGAGTAAAATCCTTAATTTATTATCCTATAGATAATAGAAGAGAAAATCGTTAATTCGAGGAATTTTCTAATTCTTTTATTAATTAATTTATATAACTAGAGTCGAGAAATCTAAGATCGTTTATATTAATTATTTATAACTATACTAGGTACTCGTAAGAAGTTATATATATAATTAATAAAACTTTACTAGAAGTAAACCGGATAAAATAAATAAAATAACGAAATATTAATCGAAAAAAGAAAGAGACTTTATACGAGACTTAATAATATAAATAATTATTTATAATTCGATACTTTTAATAAATCCACTTTTAACGACGAGAGGGTAACTTCTATTACTATTATTTTAAATATAAAAAATATTATTTATAATAGAATATTTGTAACTAAAGTATTTATAATAATAAGATTTAATATTAATAAAATTATTTTAATAAATAGAAAAATAACTTAATATAAAATTAATTAAGAATTAAATATAAAAATAATATCCGTTGTTTTAATTTTTAACTACGTATTTATTTTCGTTATTTACGAGATTTAAATAATAATACTATTTATTTATTCTCTTTTATACTACTCTTAGAAGTCGGTAATATAAACGTACTTTCGGGCGCGATCTCGAAGTTATATAATAACTCTTATAATAAAAATCGCTTATATTAAAGGTTACCTTTAATATTATAAAACTCTTATTTTAGTCTTTTTATCTTCGTATTTAATTATTCGAGTTTTTAGTTTTTTTCCCTTCGAGCTAAACTCTATTAATATTTATATTTTCGTTTAAATCCGCTCTTCTCGGAATTTTAAAAGTATCTAGGAATTTAATAAAATTTCGAATAGAAATATACTTCTACTTTAGTAACCTCTCGGTTATTTTTTAATAACTAGACTCGTAGTTTAGGAATTAAATTATAAGAGCGCGCTCCTTTTTCTCCGACTTTAATATTTTCTATTAATTTATAAATACTCTTTAATAACTATTTATAATTTCTTTTAATTTTATAATTTTTTTATTTTATAATTTTTTTATTTTAAATATTAAAGAGTTTTATATAAATTTTATTAAATTAATCAATTTAACTATCTTCGAGGAGTCGTTAATATAATATAATATTTTTATTTTCGAGCGCGTTTTTTTTCTAATAAAATTTCTCGTAAGAAATTAAATTAACTTTATATATTTAATAAATAATTTAGTTAAATTATTATTAATATTAATATTCGTTTATTTAAATCGTAGGACTTCTTATATTACTCTAGAAAGATAAAATAATATATTTCTATCTTATATTACTATAATATTAGAGCGAAAGTTATAATAAAAATATAAAAATATAATAACTACTTTAGATAATTCGAGTACCTAGATCGTTTAAGATAAATAATCGAAGAAGTTATATTTTATATATTATTCGAATTCTAAAATAATATTACTAGACTAGTTTATTACTAAATTACCCGATTTTAATAATATTTAATATTATTTTCGTTTATTACCCTTGTATAATTCTTTAAATATTTCGAGATTATATTTCTATTTAATTAATTTATAAATAAATAAATATAAAGAGTAAAAATATATTAAAATTATCTACGCGCTCGGACCGCTATTAAATATATTTATATTATATTTAAAACGGGACTTTATATAGTAAAAGAATAAAATTATAAGAATTAGTATTAATTTATATTTTTATCCTATATTATTATCACGGGAATAGGTACGTTAGGGTTAGGGGTTTAAATAATAGTATATTATTTTATAAAGAAGTAACTATAGACTAACTAGGATTATTAAATAATGGGCGGTATTAAGCCCCGGCGCGCTAAACTCCCTAATACTCCTATAATAGTATACTCCCTCCCTATAGTACTCGCCGCGAGTATATTTAATCTATAATATAGTAGCTAGGGTTCTAGTCGGTAGAATATAAATAGTATTAATAAAATATTTACTTTAAACGGAGTTAACGGTCTTCGCCGCCGTCGATAAAATCGAGTTTTATTTTTTTAATTTTATCGCCGATCTTATTCGCCCTTAATATTTTAAGGTTCTTTATAGTTAGTAGGGCGGTATTTAATTAAAGTAATTAAAAGAGTAATTTAATTAAAAAGTTATTATCGGTATCGAAAATCCTAGTTAAGGGTAGGGAGGTAGACTTCGTTTAAATTATTAATATAACGGGGTAACCGGGTTCTATCTTATATTAAAAAACTCGCTTCGATATAATAGGGGATTTATTAATCTCTTTTTATATTACCGCTTTATAGTCCTAGGTTTTATATATTATTATTTTTATATAGAGCCTCTCCTTTTTAAATACTTCGATTATAGTATTTATTATAGTATCGTCGTCTTTAAATAAATTTATTACGTTTTTTAATTTATTTACCGTAGTTATTATTTCTATCTTATAACGTTAGATTATATAATCGAGGCTCTCGCCGGTTAATATTAAGTATATTATCTTCTTATTTACTATTAGTATTATATTCTAGTATATTAAACTAGAGGGTTATATAGGTTTTTTCTTTATAATTTCTACGACCTCTTCTTTATTATTAGATAACTCCTAGCGCTATATAAAGTTTATAATTAATACGGCGGGGTCGGTGGGGTCTTTTAATATAATAGTATTTTTTATAATAATATTTTATACGTTCTTTATAACGGTATTCTTTTAAATTAATACGGATATTTTTTTCTTTTTATCTATTAAGGGGAGTTAGGGTAATAAGGTATATCGTAAAGAAGTATCTTCTACTATATATTATAAAGAAGTAGTTCCTATTCCTAGTATAATACCTTTAGTTAAAGAGGCTTTATTAATAGTATTTGAATTAACGTATATATTTATTTTTACTTCGAAAGAGAAGGTACCTCTACTTTATACTAATTCGGGGAAGTTTCCGTAAAAAATTTACTCTTTATAATTAATAACGCGGCTATTAATTAACTAGGCGTTTTTATAATTTATATAATTTAGGCTACCCTTATAAGATTCTTTATTAATATTAAAATTTAATAACTAGTTTACGGACCGAAATTATTTGGAAAAATCGAGCTTTATAACTAGTCCAAGCGCTATATTATATAACTTAATTTAGTATAGAATAATAACGCTTTTTATCTCTATATTAAAAGCGACTAAATTTATATTAAATACGTTAGCGTTTTAGTATACTTTAGTTATTATTACTTTATCGGAGTTCTAGTAAAACTAGTTTTTATAATTATTACTAATTATTACGCCGGGCTATTATTTATATTTATCCTCGTTAATATTTATAACTATTTAGTCGTTAATCTTTTTATTATTTTTATTTATTATTTTCTAGTATATTATAAGGACCTGGATCTTTATATCTTTTATACTAGCGAGGAGCTCGAGGTCCGAGTTAATATTAATCGGGAGGGTAAGGTAGTAATATAATATATAAAAGAATTTCTAGTTAAAATACTCGAAAGCCGCGTCGTAGGGGTTAATAAAATAGAAAGAGTAAATATAATAAAAAATTATCCTAGATTAGAGATTAAAGAACTAATAAAATAAATAAACGATTTAGAAAAGATATATACCTGAAATTAAATTCTAAATTCGTTTCGCTATAATTATAACTAGTTAATTTATAGTTATTTTATATTTATATAAGTAACGCCTCTAGATTTATTTTAAAAAGATATTAATCTTAGTTTATAATAACGGCGCCTTAGTATTTAATATAAAGGAATTATTAATATTTATTATATAGGCTAATATTAAATAGGGAGGGTATTAATAAATAAGGTAAAAATAAATAGAAATAGAAATAAAAGTAGGAACGGCACGATTTAATCTACGCTAGTAGTGAATATTTCTTATTTATATTATTAACTTTACTCTTTAGTATTTTAATATAAATTAGGGTAGATCTTTTATAGATATATTTTATAGAGGGGCGGTACTTTATTATTAAGGTAAATAAGTTTATATATTTTATATAAATTCGCCTAGGCTATTCTAGCGCGGTATATACTTTATATTTTATATAATAAAGTTTATATTTAATATACTATACTATTTATATCTATTTCTAGATATTATATACTATATTATTATAAATTTACTCCTAGTTATATACTACTAGTACGTCGAGCCTAGTATATTTAACTATTTTAATATTTAGTTCTATTTTATCGGGGTTCGTCGCTAGGCCCTAGTATTAATAAATATTAGAGGTAGTATTCTTCGATTAACTCGCTAGAATTTTCGATATTCTTTACGGGTTATTATAAAATAAAGTCTATACCTTAATAACCCCTTTATTTAACTAGGTATTATAGTCTACTATAACGATATCTAGATTTTAGGATTTCTTCGACGAAATACTCTTAGTTATTAATACTATCCTCGGTAATCTCGTTAATGGGCGTTAAGGGAGGAGCGATACAATTTAAAATAATATTAATATAATAGGGCTCGAGGAGGTAGATATAAAAAACTAAATAAATCCTATAAATATTAGGGAGCTTTAGGCGGTATATTTATAAATTTATATAAAAAGTAATTTTAAACGGTCTTAATTTCTTATTATTAAGTTTTTTACTAGGACGGTCTATCTTTAAATTTATAATTTTAAATATAACGAGATTACCTACCTCGAACTCGATTCTTTTATAATTTTAGTTATAATATTTAATTTATTTATTTTAGACTTTAGAAATTCGTATTAAAATCTTATACTATAATATTATAATTTTTTATACGATTTTCTTTATATTAACTAAGAAGTACTTCCCTATATAAAGGTATAATTAGAATAATATAAAATCGTAATTACTATTTATTTTAAATAGGGAGTATTTAATTACTAAATAATAAGATACGTTATATATATATTTTATTAAAAGAAAGTAATCTATCTAATTATTTTATAAATAATTAATGAAATATCTTAGGTATTATTTTAGTATTTAATTCTAATACTCCGTTTATTTATCCGTTTAGGGGTAGAAGTTAATAAAGAATTTATAATCGATCTCTAATTTAATAGAGAGTATTCTTTAGAAACTAGAAATAAATAATACTTTATAGTCGTTATAAATTCTCTCTAATATACTATAATAACTAATTATTATTTTAATAAAAAAGTATACGAATTATCTAAAGTCTATATCTTTAGTATTTAATATATAATAAGTTATTTTTATTAGTCTATCGACTATAATTATAATATAATCCGATTTATTATTACTTCTATACGCCGAAGACCGTAGTAAATCGGTAACGAAGTTAATAATAATATCTAACTATACTTTAGTTAATACCGGTAATAATAATAATTCTTTATACTCGGCGTAGTAGGTAGGCTTGGTTCGGTTATATATTTTATAAATTTTAACGTAATCCGTTACCTAGCTAGGTAATCTAGACTAGAAAAATTAACGAGTTATAATTATTATAATTTTATCCTTAACGAAGTATCCCGTAATTAGGTTATTATAAAAGGTTTAGAGGACTCGAAATCGGAGGCTCTCTAAAATATATAAGCGCGATTCTTTATAATAAAGAAACCCGTCTTTTTAAAAGAAGTATTTATCGTCTTTAATATTATTATTCTCTAATATTTTCTTAATATCGTCGATTAAGGTATAGGATAATATCTCTTCCTCTTCTTTTATTATATATATTTATAAGTCGGTATAAATACCCGATATTACCTTACGGACTTTATTTAAAGTTATTATAACGAGTTTAAAAAACGGGGCTATTATATAACTCTCGTTAAATAAATAATCCTAGTAATCTAAATATTTATTAAGGCCGTTTACGGGGTTCTTTTTTCCTACGCGATACTTTATTATAAAGTTAAAACCCGCGAGGAATTTTATTTAATAAATTTAATATTATATAAATAGTTTAATTCCTAGGAAGTAATAAAGATTATTATAATTTATAATAATTTTAACGACCTTTTAAGATCCCTTAAAATAGTATCTTTATATACGAAACTCTTCTAAAATAATTAGGAGTTCTCCGTTATATATAGTATAGTTTCTTTTTAATAGTTTTAATTTTCTAGAGTAAAAAGCGACTGGGTATTAATAAAAGTCGTTATACTTTTATAAAAGAATCGCCGCGATAGCGAATTTACTAGTATTTATCTTTATACGAATTTCTTTAGAGTAATTAAACTAGACTAAAAGTAATATATTTAAGAATATTTTTCGGAGTTTATCGAAATTATTCTAGGCGTCCTTATTCTACTCGAAGGAGATATATTTAATAAAATCCGTTATAAGAGTTACGATCTTACTATAGTTTTATATAAAATATTTATAAAAGTTATAAAATCCTAAAAAGGATTAGATATCTTTAATATAACGTAGTATAAATTAATTTTAAATTATAGTAACTTTATTAATATCCATCGTTATATTATCCTAGGATATAATGAATCCGAGGTACTCAATAGTTATTTATCCGAATATATATTTTTCTAATTTAATATATAGCCCTATATTACGGAGGTACTCGAGGATTTATTTAACGTATCTTAGTCTTTATACTTTACGGGGTCTTCCGAATAAACGAGGATATTATTAAAATAAATAATAATAAATTTATCTAGTAGGTCCGATATAGCTCTATCGATATAGGATTAAAAAATTAAAAGTGAGTTCGCTATATTAAAGGGTATAACCTAGTATTCGAATAATCCGTATTTAATACGGAAAGCGGTTATTTATTTATCTCCCTTCTAGATATAGAGGAGGTTATAGGCGCCTCTTAAATTAATTTTTATAAATTATTATATTTTTCCTAGGCGGTCTAGGATAAAGTTAATAAAGAGAATAAAGTATTTATTTTTAATAATAATAATATTAAGGCCTCGGTAGTTTATATAAAATCGTAGTCCACCGTCTTTCTTTTTAACGAATAATATAAGTACCTTAACCGGGGATTTAAATTATTTAATAAACCCGCTTTATAAATTCTAGTCGATATAGTCTTTAAGTATTTTAAGTTTAGTCTCCGTTAAATTATATTATAATTTAAAAGAGAGTATCCTACTCGGTTTTAAATTAATTATATAATCTAACTCTTTATAATATAAAAGTAATATTTCCCTAGTAGTTTTATTAAAGACGTCCGCGTAATCTTTATAAATTTATAGGAGTATAACGATTATAGAGGTATTATTCTTTTTAGGGTCTAGAAAGTATACCTAAATAAATTAATAATTTAATTTTACTTCGTTAGCGAAGTCTAAGGCCTAGAGTATTTTAATATTCTTAGGGATCTTTATCTTTTTTATCTTTTAATTAATAAAAGAATTAATTATTTATAACTATAATAAGCCTAAAATAATTCGATCTTTTATATCGATAACTCTAAAAAGGTATTTTATAGGTATACTACCGTTAACTCTAATATATAAATAATAGAAGTAGTTATTTCTTTATAAATTAACTTTTATACCGTTAATACTTAATACTCGGGGGGATATATAGTTAATAAAGAATATATTAAAAAATTTAATAAAAGAACTCGATATAAAGTTTATTATACTACTATAGTTTATTATACCTTTCGAGAAGATAGTTATATTAATACGGGGGTACTATAACTAGATATTTCTATAAAAATATTAAATTTAATTAATACTAGCCTTAAAAAGGTATAACGCCGTAAATATAATAACGCCGCTTTTTAATATAAGCTCTAAGGCTAGCGGTTATAATATAATTTTTATTATAACCGATTTAAGTTTTTTAATTTAAAGGGTATAGGGTATTTAAAGTCTCTCTTTTAATAATTAAAATTATTATAATTTAGGTAGGCTCTTTCTATTTATTAAATATAATATTATTCGCGTTTCTTTTCGTCCGTAGTATAGGTACCGGGGTTATATATATTATTACTTATCTTATTCTAAAAAAACTTCCGGTTCTACGTCGGTAGGTAAAGATTCGGGTTTATATCTAAATTAATACTTTAATCGAACTTTACTTATTTATAATCTAATACGATATTATATTCGTCTCGCGAATACTTATTAATTTTAAAGTAGTTTTCTATTTATTATATTAAAGTTTTAAAATTTATAAACGTATCTAGCTAGGCTCCGGGTTAGAGTAAATAAATAATATTATATATCTCGTAATTTAGTTTCCGGTGGAAGTTTATATAGATAATAAATTTATTCTATTCGAGGTCCGTTATTACGGATTCGAATTAATTAATAAAATTCTAAACTCGCTCGTTAATTTTTATAATTAGGTATTTTATAATTAGTTTAGTTTCTAATTTTATATCTAGTAATTTATAGTTATTTATTAACTAAGTTTATAATTTTAATTAATCCTCGAAACTCTCGGTATCTCTAATTAGGCGTAGTCTCTAAATACGGTTTTTTAATTTATAATAAAAGTAAATTATAACGGTTTTCGCTTAAATAAAGGGATTATAAATATATCGTAGTTCGAAGAAATTATTAATTTCTATATATTATAGACGGATATCTATTACGCTACGGTTCGTTTTATATTAGTACGGGTCGAAGGTAGAGAGTTCTTTAACTTTAACTCTTTTTTAATATTCTATATAGGCGCTATAAATAATAGGGGGGTCGTTCTAATAATATAATATTAATACTAATTATCCGAACGAGGGTACTAGAGTAGGTCGTCGTAGATTTTCGATAATTATATTACTAATTATAATAGTTTTTAGTTAATTAATTCTTTTTTAAAGAACTACGAATTATATCGAGGTAACTAAATATCTAGATATTAATAATAATTACGTATCGTTATTTAATAGTATAATACTACGATATTTTATTAAGGAGGACGATATTTCGGCTAAACTACTTAAAATTAATAATTATCTTATTTAAAATAGAATAATATATTACGGGAATAAACACGTTAGGGTTAGAAATTTAAATAATAATATATTATTCTATAAAGAGACAATTATAGACTAGCTAGGATTATTAAATAATAGGCGGCGCCAAGCCCCGACGCGCTAAATCTTTTAATACTCCTATAATAATTACCTAGGTATTACTCTTCGCTTTTAAAATTAAGAATTTTAATTAATATTATAAAGATTATTTAAATAAGATAATTAATTACCCTAAAATTAATAAGTTTTAATATTTAGTAGTTTTATATAATTTATATAAATTATTACCCTCGCTACGAGGATTCGCGGTATAATTATTAATAATAATCGATTTATTTTATTAGAAAAGATATCGCTAAAATCTACGAGTTTATTAAAGAGTCTAGATAATATAATAATATAATTATTAAAAGATTTTATATTAATAGTAGTATTATTTTTCTTAACCTCGTTTTTATAAATAAGATCTTAATTAAAGAGACTAGGCTAAATATAAATTAATATATAAATAATTAATTATATCTTTAATAATTTCGTAAAATCCTTAAATTATATATATATTCCGCGCGATACCGAACTATTAGATATATATATTATAATTAATTTAGATTTTTTTCTTCTTTATAATTAATATAATTATAATAATAACGACCCTTTTTTATTAATAAAGTAGAAGATATTATTATATTTTTTACTTTATTTCTATAAGTTAGTTAGCTAGTAGATAATATTATAAATATTATAGTAATAAATAAATTACTTATCTATTTATTTTAAAGTCGATAGCGGCTCGCTCTCGAGAAACTCTAAATTATATTATTATATAAATATCTCATTAATAATATTTATCTTAGTTTATAAATTCTTATTTATTTTAATATAAATAATCTTTATATCGATATTAGTTAGATTTTAATAACTTCGTTATTAATAATATTCGGTCGAGGTTTTATTTCTTTTTATTCTCTTAAAAGAAAGACTTTCTTAAGATTTTACTATTTTTAACTTTATAATATAATCGCCGATATAATTAATAGTTTTTATTTTCTTTTTTAGATATTTATTAGAGTAGAAACTAAAGTTATAATAATTAAAGTATTTAATATCTTTAAGATTCTTCTCGTTTATTAAGATTCCTATAATTATTATTATTAAAATCTCGTTCTCTAATATTAGATTTATTTTTATTATCTCTACTTTTCGATCTTTTTTTATACTTTTTCCGCCTCGGAGGTCTTAATTAATTATTTTAATTATTATCTTATATCTTAAAGTCTCGATTAAGATTATATTTATAGCGCGTCGTAAATAATACGAATTCGATTTATTTAATAAGAATTCTTTAAACTTCGTTCTCTTTTTTAAAATATTAAATCTTAAACGGGTTATTAGATAAATTATTTATTACTCTTTATTATAAGGAGATAATTCGGTTTTTAAAATATTAAAGTAAATATTAAATTATTTAATTATTTAATTATTCTTTTAGCGAGTATATTAATATTTAGAGTTTATATTTATAACTCGATTTAAAAAGTCCTTAATTATATTAAATAAATAATCCGAAAAGAATTTCTATATTAATATATTTATTAAATAAAGTTCTTTATATTTATTTTATAATTTCTTAATTTATCTCTTTAAATAAAATATTTTATATAAAATCTTCTTTTTATTTATTCGAAAGTTTATAGATATTAAGCGGAATATAGTCTTTATATTATAAATTTATTCTCGATAATTTTACGAATTCTTTATATAAAAAATTTATAATTTATTATCTAGTCGTTTTCGTCTTCTACGATTAATTATTAAAGATTATTTTCGATTTTATTACCTACTCTACCTACGATAATATATTATAGATTTTCGATATTCTTTTAAATAATACCGCTCTAATTAGAGAAAGATTTATCGATAAATAAAACGGATATTATATAATAATATATAAAGATTTATAATAAATTACTTTAGTTAATTAAGTAAAAAATCGAGGAATATAAAATTTAATTAATATTAAGTTTATTACGTTTTAATCTCGATTTACTACTATTTTTAGAGTAATATAGATTATAAACTACCGAGCGAGAACGTAAATTAGGCGATATTGAAGAGAATTAGGAGGGTTAGTATTGAGACATGAAGGGGGAGGGAGACGGAAAGGGGGAGGGGGAAGGAGAGAGAGAGTACTTACGCTTAAGGAGGATAATGAGGGAGGTGATAGGTCGTCGTCGGTGAAGAGCTGGAAGGCGGCGGAGGTCGCTTACGCAGTCGCTGGAAGAGGAAGAGGAAGAGGAAGAGGAAGAGCTTTGTGCTATTACGTAGGCGAGGAAGAGCGTGGTGAGCGCTACTATTATAGTCTTCATGTTTGCTGTGTAGATAGATAGATGTCTTCTAATTCCTGAACGAGGGAGACGTGGGGTCTGCGGCGCGGTCTTTACGAGGGTCGAATACGATTATTAAGGCTGTTCATCCTGTTTCCTCGAGCGAATGTGGTTGATTAGGGGGATTGGTTGGTTCGGCCCAAACGAGGGTGGGTGTGTAGAGGCCACAGGACAGCGAATGCAGCTGTGGTGGGCCACGTGGTGTTGTTGTAGGAGTATAAGAGGAAGGACGTCGGAGGTCAGACATGCTGTGCTTATGGGCTGTGGGCTCAGGGGTTGTTACAAAATTAGTACGGGGTAATTGCGATACGCGCTAAGCCGCACAGCAGCCGCCGATAGCCAGCTAATCAGCATCCATACTCCGTAATGACCAATATTAATCTGACACTACCGTACTCTATATCATTATTATTGTATTGACTATAGCGTAGCATAGCAAGAGCCTCCGGCTACAGCTACCAGCGATGTTCATGCCAAGATTAGTGTAAACTCCACCCCACTCCGCTGGGACTGTCAGGACAAGAGAGCGTGGAGCACCGGAAGGACAGATTGGGGTCCGAAAAAGATGCTTCATATCTGAGTGTCTCCAGTGCTCTAGTGCTCTAGTGCTTTCGCCGGTGGCATATTGCACGCTATAACTTCCCATCCTTCCACCACGGCTCGGTTTATAACGAATGTGCAGTAGGCCCCCATCCGAAAAGCCCAATTAAGCCATTCCGGGCTACAAAGATCACGGCCGACACCCCTATAAGTAGGACCAGACCAACAAGCAAACCTCACTCCAAGCCCAATTGCGCATCGCCAACGAAATGCGAGCCTCCAGCGCAGCGATACCCACCGGGCTGCTTAATCCACTGGAAGCCAGCACAACAGACGCCCATCTTTTCCAACTTCCTCTGCGCCTTCACCTCCTTCTCCCTTAGCCTTTCCTGTTCGACCTTCTTCCTCCGTATCAACACATGCCGTATGCGCGCTTCTTCTTTAAGACGATTAGCTGTATCAATCGCCTCCTTCCTCGCTGCATTTTCTGCCTCAGTAGCGGCAGCGGAGGCTCTGGCGATTTCCTGCTCAGCAGCTTGCGCTGCGGCAGCGGTTGCTTTTTGCAGCTCTGCTTCTTGCTTGAGGAGTTCATTGTAGGCCCGCTCTTGGTCTTCGGCGGCCACTTTGTCTAATTGTAGGCGCGCCCATGCTTCATCGCTTACGCCGGCGTCTCGAGGGATGTCGTCGATGGGTTTGGGTGTAGTTGAAGGCGTCACCTCGTGTGGAGGCTGGTTGACAGACGGTGCTTGCTCGATTTGGGTTGTTGAAGGTGCGATTGGCGGGTCTGGGGATCTGAGAAGAGGCTGTTGCGTCGCCTGGGGAGGTAGTTGCTGCTGCGTCGGGATAGCAATGCGGCTTCTATTCGCTCGCTCGACGATCATGGCGTCCAATTCTACTATGATAGTTGACTCTTCAATGCTGAGCTTGCCTGGCGATTGTGACGCAGATTTGATTGTTTTGCCAAAGATCCCTTTCGCAAGGGTCTGGACGTCCCGCGCATTAGCCCAGTTGGGAAGATTGGTGAGCTGTTGGAATCGATCAAGTAGCTCCGGGAAAGGCTCTTGTGAGACATTCCCCAGTATCCCGAGATTCAATTCCGTTTTCATGCAGGCCATATTATCCTTTCGCTCGTGAAGTAATCTGCTTAACAACTTGGAGCATTCTACAGGATGTAGAGGCCTGAATGTGAGCGACTCTGGGAATCGACTCGTCAAGCCTGGATTGATTGCCATGAGGCGATTGATGTCTTCATCGTATCCCGCCAAGATGATAATAAGCCTTTGCGCAAACTTTGGTTTCGTGATACAGTCGACTATTTCGTCCATAGCTTCTTTGGCGAAGTGGCCCTCAGCAAGACGGTATGCTTCATCGATGAGGAGGATTTTCCCAAGAGCGTTCTCCAATACCTTCTGAGTCTTTGGCCCTGTTTGCCCGACATACTGGCCAATGAGCTCTGTGGCCGAGCTTTCAATGACTTCTGCTTTGGCCAGGAAGCCCATATCATAATAGACTTTTCCCATTTTCCTCGCTGTGGTAGTCTTCCCAGTCCCTAAGCCCAATCAGCATGGTGTCTTACGATGAATAGGAACAACTCACCTGGAGGACCCCGAAAGAGGAAATTGAAGGGTATTTGATCACGAGCGTCCAGACCGAGGCTTTTCGAATTCTTTGCAATGAGTTGATAGCCCTCAAGCTGAGCCACGATATTGTCGCAGCCCACAACGCCTTCGAAAAGCGATTTCACATTAGCCTCTGCCCGCTCTCCGCGGTCGAAGTCCTCGTCAAAGTGATGTGCTTCGAAGGTTGCGGCCCCTCTACGCTTTCCTTTTTTTGGTAGCAGCCGCTGGTGGCGAGCTTTAGCGCTATTGAGTAGATTATCGATCTCTCCTGCGTTGCCAAAATGTGGGCGATTGCGCGCCCGACGGAGGACATCAAGAGCAACTTTTCGGCCTTGATCATTCGTCTCGAAACCTTGTTGCTTCAATTTGAGGTCCAGGATCCGGCCCAATTCGTCGTCATTGAAATCCTCGAAGACGAAAGCAGAGTCCATCGGAAATCTCCTGCTGAGCCCGGGATTGACCTTTTGAAACATATCCTCCATCTGGTCCTTGTAGCCGAGTAATAGTACGCACCGATCCTCTCCGGGCGTACTCTGCACTTCGGCGACAATGGTGTCAACGACCGCTGTTTTAAAGGGGTCTGTCTGCGATCCGCCTCCATCACCTTTTGGAGCTCCGCAAAGACCGTATGCTTCGTCTATGACAAGTACCTTTCCGATCGTAGAGTCAAGTATGCCTTTAGTATTACTTTCTGACTGGCCTAGAGCGCTGCCGATGAAGTCCGCTGGATTTTTGACAACCACTATCCATTTTCGTTAGCAATCTTTCGTGCCAAAGTCTTCGTGAGGAACTATACCTTCACCGTTGGAAAGCATCCCGATATGAACAAGGATCTGGCCATAGAGCTTGGCGACTGAGGTTTTCCCGGTCCCTGGAGACCCAACAAATACGCGATTCAGTGAGTATTCAACAATAGGCTTCTCTTCCAGCTCTCGCTCATAATTATACTGGATGCTCTGGAAAAGCGACTCTACAGACTCCTTGACCGTTTGAAGGCCAATGAGGTCCTGAAGCTTCGTCCATGCTTCACAATCATTGATTGCATGAGATGGTTCAGGTCCAATCAGATCCTCCTTGTTGAAGAACATATCGTTAGTCCGGGTTCCTGCCCTTCTCTCTTTTTTAAGGCGCTGAGCTTGCCGTTCCGCAATTTGAGCAAAGACGTTTTCCACTGCACGAGCATTCCCAAAGCCTTCGCGGCCACGTCCGCGGCCGATCCGACGCGAGATAATGCGGGCATTGAGGCCCGCCAATCCGTCTTCCAACCCCATTCGCCCGCGATATTTCTGATCAATCTTGAGCGCCAGGATCTTCAGAAGCTCGTCGTCGCTGTAGTCCGCAAATTGCATGGTATTGGGGAAACGACTTGGTATGCCAGGATTGTGGGCGAAGAATTTTTCCATTTGCTTGTTATATCCAGCGAGGACAAATACGACCTTCCCCGTGAGATTTTCCACTTCTGCGAGTAGATAGTCAAGAACTTGGGGTCCCCCATAGTTTTGGCCCGAGGTGAGTTGGTAGGCTTCGTCGATGAAGAATACGCCTCCACCGTTATTGAGTATGTCTTCTATATGAGTTTTGCAGCCCGACACTCCAATATTCGAGAGTTTGGATCCTGTAGTCTCCACAAAGAAGTTTCCGGGTAAAGCACCCACAACAGTGAGAAATTTGGCATAGAGGCGAGCGACAGTCGTTTTACCTAGGCTGTGTCAGCTAATTCCATCTTGAGGGCATCGATGATATCAAACATATCATACCTGTCCCTGGGTTGCCAAGTAAAGCGGCACTAAATCTCACATCTTTGATATCAACGTCCTGCCGAAGAGCAGTGTCTACTCGAGATTTGATGGACAGGAACTTTTCCTTGACTTCTTCAAGTCCAATCATTCCTATCAAAGAATCCAGCGCATCGTTGTGTGCACCCTCGAACTCCTTCTGGTACTCCCAATCTTTCTGAGACTTCGAAATCACATCCTTGTCGCTACCTTCATTTGCATCTTTGACCACATCAGCCTTGATATTCATATTGCCACTCTGACTTGTTTCAGAAAGATCAGTAAGCTGGGTTGCATCTTGACCCGCGTTTGAATCGGGATCTTTGATAAACATATTCTTGAACTTGCTGAAAGCTTCTTTCAGGCCGCTAAGTTCCTCCTGATGTTGTGCGACTACCTTCTCCCGCTCCTCCTGCTCCGATCGCTCTCGCATTTGCCGTCTCTGAAGTGCAATCTCATCTTGTATGTCATTCAATTCCTTCTGATATTTCGCTTTTTTAATTTCGCGCTCCGTTTCGAGGTCGTGGTCTCTTTGACGTCTTTGTTCCTCCTTTTTCTTTTCGCGCTCGCACATTCTGCAGGTGACTATGCCAACGAAACATCTCTGCGATTGTTCATGCTTTCGAGGACAGACTGACTTGATGATCGTTTCACATTTCATCGGTGAATGATCGAAAAGTTGATGACATTTTTGCGGACAATCATGGAGACCGCAGGAGAGTTTCGTTCCACTATTCAGAGAGTCAGAGACGGAAGGCAAAAATTTGTTTGACGTACCAAGGCTCGGAGCATCCTCCATCTGGACAGTTCGTGACAAAGTCCTCTTTATGTTTCAAGACGGCTGTTCTCTGAGGGTGCTGCTCGCACTTGACAGGAAGCCCATCGTATATATGATGGTTCTCAACAAGCTGTGTAAGAAAAGGAACCCAAACATCTTTACCTTTTCGGCTCGATTTGAAGGTGTCTGCATTACCTATCATGATGAGTGCATTCCTTGCCCTGGACAAAAGGACATTGAGTCTCTGCGGTGCGGCCATGAACCCAATATCGGCCCGTTTATTGCTGCGCGCGAGAGACGCAATGACGATCTCGCTCTCTTCACCCTGGTAATTATCTATGGAAGTCAGCCTCTGTAACAATTGGACACTCCAGTGATTTGCCGAGCTGTTGTGGAGGCATAGTAAACCTACCGATAGTGGAGATGCGTATTGGCCGCTTCTTGACTCCCGTAGCCCCTCGTGAAAGCAGGCCCGCTCGAATCAAGTCGGAAGAGTCGAGATCATTCAAGATCGGGTCGTTTTCCTTACTGAGCTGCTCTTGAAGCAATTTCAGTTGCCCAAGATAAGGTGTGAGCACGACTAGTTTGTCCGTTCCGTACCCTTGTTGCGCCAAGTACTTGACCGTCTTCAACACTATTCCGACCTCAAACGCATTTTGTTTACTTCCTTTAGAGCCTTCATCCTGTCGATCGGCTATCTGGTTGATGTCCTCTTCGAGATTCTTGTGATTGAAGAATACGACCCGATCCTGCAAGCCTCGCGGCTCTTCGCGATTCAGGGTTCGCGGGTCGTCCTGAAGGTCAGGGTAAGTGAGGCGTCTCACTAGACAAGATATTTCGGGACACATGCGATGTTGATTGGTGAGTACACTATGTGGATATCCCGCAAGGACTAGTCGTTCGAAGAGGGATATATTCAAGTCGTAGCCGTCGCCTTTTTCGACTGTGAGTGCGTGATTATTTACTCTTGGGCGCAACTGCTTATGATCACCGATTAGCACCAGCTGCTTCGTCTCGGACGAGATAGCCGTGAGGACATGAGCCTCGAGGATTTCTGCAGCCTCTTCAACCAGAATTATGCCTGGAGATACGTTCTGAAGATCTTTTGTATACATGGCAGCCGCGGACGTAGTGCAGCCAATGACTCGCTTCTGCCTGAGTATACCAGATTTTCCTTCCGCAAATACCTCCTGCAAGTTGGTTTCGCAGCGGTCATATCGTTCTTTTAATCCACAAAGATTTTCCACTTGCTCCTGAAGAAGGGCATGAGTCCACATGTCTACGCAGGCTCGTCTGGCCTCATAGCTCATGCTCCATACTTCTGCGTTCAGGGGCAAAATTTGCTCGGCGAATACTCCCGCACTATCACCTTTCGACCAAAGATCGAAAAGGTAGCCAGGACCAACAGCTTTACCTCGCCGATCGACCCTTATCATTTCATCTTCTTCGTCAGGTACACGTAATGCATCATAGAATCGAGATCCTTCATCAAAAAACTCCAAATACTCGAGTATCTCTTTTGATTGAGTCCCACAGGAGCTGTATGACTGCAACCCGGCGCTCAGGTACCCTTCAAGCTCAGTCGCTTCGGCCTTTAATTTATCAATTACACCCCAGCCATTCTTGCTTCGGCTGTAAGAGATTTTCTGTGCACGGAGAGACAGGCTGGCCGTCCTCGCAGTGGACTTGGAACCGAGTCGCACAATATTTTCTGGTGGAATTCCAATGTCAAGAAAATCTTCAAGAAATTGGTCCAGGGCGTGGTTTTTGTAGCATACAACCAGTATGGTGTGTTTTGTGTAGTCATGAAATACTTTTGCAAGCAACGCACCAATGAAAGACTTGCCGGTACCTAAAAGCAGGAGTCAGTGATATCAAAGTGAAGGCTGAGGGTTTTCAGACCAGGGGGCCCTTGGATCAAACTTAGCGGTGTTGTCAGTCCTGAGATTAGCGAGTCCATTTGGGACATATCCAGGGTGATTGCCTTTTCCGTCTTCAAAATATCTTGAATATTGCTGCCACTCCTCTCTTTTAATCGACGCGCGACGGTATGGAGAGTGACATCATAGTGCTTTGTTCCACCAAGGTCGCTTTGCCCAAACAATTCGGCCGCCAAGGGTAATCCTGCCTTCTCCTGAAGACATTTCAATATCGGCTCAAATGCAAAGACCGGAGTGTCGAGTGATAGATATTTAAGATCACCTTTCGCTTTGTGCGCAAACAATACCTTTTTGAAGGCCATAGTCCCCGAAATTCGGAGCATAACGGATGGAGGATCTCGCACAAGAGCGTCTTCTCTTCTATCCACTGTAGCGAAAGCTAAGATTTCAGTACCCTGGAGTAGGCAACCAAACGATTCGTGCTTAAGAAAGTTTCGGTTGTCACGGAGGAAATCTGCACGCTTATTCGATGGTGGTGGGGGAAGGTCATTCAGCTTCTTGAGGCCTGACTGGCATCGCATAGTTAAAGTGCAAGGCGTTCTTTTCTTCTCATCGCCACAGAAGACCCCTATCACTGACATTTCGTCCAGTATGAGAGTTGATCGTCTACGTTTGTTTGGACGCAGCGCATCTTGAAGGTTGTCCCGCAGTTCGGCCAGCATTTCCTCGCGCAGAAGGCGAAATTGATTGTCTAGGTGCATTGCAATGCGGTGCTCTGGTTCCGCGTTGTTGATGATTTCTGCCTGCCGATAGAATGGTTTTTCCTTCGAACGAATCTCGTCGGCGGTTGGTAAGATGGCAATTTGTCGGAAATCGGGAGGATCATTGTCATGCCGGCCACCAGGAGCAGAATCTGGATCCACGGGTATAGTGCAATCTTTGGTTTGCAAAACATTCTGGATCTTGTAGCCGAGGGTCTTGATCTCTTGAGACTGAGATGAGAGAAGGAATCCGTCAGCAACCACACTCTGTGCATCTGAAAGAACATCGACTTCACTTGGATCGAGCAGCGATACAAGCTCCAATAATAACCACGCAAATGCATGAAGAGACTGCTCGTTGAGCGAGCGGTCTTTGTAGAGGGCAACTAAGGCGTTCCATAGAGTGGGTGGGTCGGCGATGATGACAAGGAGCTTCTTGAGGTACTGGCCATTGCAAACTTGTCTGACTGCCGGTTCGGAGATATATCGTAGAAAAGTAGCTGTATGCTCGTTAACAAATGACAGGGAAACATCTGTTCTTAGACTGGTCTTGAGAGCTATCAGCCCATCCGAGCTGGCAGCGAGCTTCTCTACACGATCCAGGTGATCTGATTGGTGGCAGACTGCCTCGATGAACAATTTCGCGTCCGCTAGGCTCTTGATGCTACGTTTCCCTTGCAAGACTGAGTCGAAAAGTTTGTTCAGTCGAGTGGATCTCACGGCCTCCGCAGAGTTGGAAGACATGATGTAAAGATTCACACGGGTGGGCGAAGAACACCAACCAATCTCGCTCCCTGTCTGCAATAAGCCAAAGTCCGAAAAATGACGAGGGCTAAAAGTGTGGGCCGATCAACTGAATTGGATGCTAGTCATGTAGCTAGCAGCCTCGTCGATATCAAGGTCAGGTCAGCGAATTCGGTTCGACTAACGAAGCGATGTATTAGCCCTATTCTAAAGCGAGCAGAAGGTGTCGCGGATTAGCGATGTTGTGGGGATGAGGAAACCCCAGGCTCCAGACCTTGTCCTTTAAGGACAATGATCGATGCCGCTTTAAGCATGCTATATGCAGGATTCCGCCTGCGTTAGCTGCGACTGTGGCCAATCATGGCACTCTACTACGAGCCCGGCTGGGATTAGGCGCCTTCTTGCTGGAGACCCACCAGCCTGCATGAGTATTTCCGGCGTCGTGCATTCGTCTTCCAACACATCGTTTTCGAGTGAGCAATTGCAGAGAGAGAGAGAGAGAGAGAGAGAGACGAGTTCACTTCACCTCCATCGAGCAGTATTGGCAAATCAGCGTTTCTGGCCAGTCTTTTCCCACACGCTGACCATATCGAACAAATATCTACCCTTTCCCAAGACATACAAGCTCTGCAGTGTTATTTTCTAGAACAACACTGCTGCAGAAATCATTAAAGTAATCACTACTTTATGCCAGAATGCGGTCCTCCGGTCCAAATTTGGTATTGTAGTCGACCACAAGATGATTGATTTTGATATTCTTAGTGAATTCCCTTGGTAGATTGAGGCTGGCTGGTCGGCCGGAACAACGATTCTCCGGCCAGTGCCATGAAAACCCCCAAATATCAGGTAAGTAAGTCGCCCAGTTCATCATCCGCAGGATGAGTCGAGCCAAAGCCATGTCACTGCTGCGGCCTGGTAACATTCTCCGCAGCGTGCAGGGCCACGACTATCGGGTCCTCGAGCAGGTTCGGAAGGATTGCCAAAGCGTTTGGCTAGCACAGTGAGTGGCAGCAACTTTCCTATCAAAGCGTTCGTAGGCCTGCTTCTAAGGACTACTATGGGGCTACGAAACTCGAGAGAAGCGTCATACTCAAAACTGCGCCTCAGATACGGCATGACATTGAAGTCGCCGCTCTGAAGCAGCTCCAGGGCAACCGCTCGATTCGACAACTGCTCGACGAGATTGAAGAGCAGCCTATCATGGTGCTGGAGAGGCTCACTAGCAATATGCAAAGCGTTGTCAATGCACGGCCGGAACGAAAGCTTCAGTCAGGCGAGGTTAGGAGCGTGGCAAAGGCTGTGCTTGAGGGGCTGAGAGATTTGCACGCGTTGGGAATCGCACACACAGGTAGAGAAATTGCAATGCATCCCTTGCAGCATGCTCTCCTCTGATTCGATGCTTATGCTGTGTAGACATCAAGCCTGACAACATTCTCGTGGATCACGCGGAAGAAGGTGCTGGACTCAGCAATCCGAAGCTATGCGACTTGGGAGACGTGGTCAAAGTGCAGCCAGACACAAATCATATCATTGGCGCTGCACCCTATCGCGCTCCAGAAGTGCTATTGACCTTGCCCTGGACAGTCGCCGTGGATATATGGTCATTTGGTGCTACTGCAAGTCATAATGACAACTCTTGACAGAAAAATACTGATCTCCTCTTTAGCTGATGTACCTACTCAGCATGGTACATGTCTTCAGTCCTCCTGGTTTCGATAAGGATGAAGACGAAGAAGCTTATAACGCCCAAATCATCATACGCCAATCAGCATTCTATGGACCGTTCCAAGAGAGCTTCGCCGAAATCGCAACTCCACATACAGTAGATCTCAAAACCATCGAGACTTGCGCTAAACGGATGGCCCGCGCACCTTAATTTATATGGGGGAACCACCACTGACGTCAAGAAGAAGAGGATATAGACCTATAATAGGGTTAAAGACGGGTATGTAGTAGATTTATAGAAGGGTATATAGTAGCTTCATAGTAGGGCCATAATTAGTAGTATAATAGAGCTCTAGTAGGGTAGGTAATAAGGCCATATACGGCGTATACTATAGAATAGGCCATAATGGGGCATACTAAGGAGTAACAATGGAGCATACTATGGAGCAAAAATAGGGCATACCATGGAGCATACCATAAGCAGGAAACGGGCATACTATGGAGCAGCAATGGGGCATACCATGGTGCATACCATGAGCAGGAAATGGGCATACTATGGAGCAACAATGGGGCATACCATGGAGCAACAATGGGGCATACCATGGTGCAACAATGGGGCATACCATGGTGCATACCATGAGCAGGAAAAGGGCATACTATGGAGCAGCAATGGGGCATACCATGGAGCAACAATGGGGCATACCATGGAGCATACCATGAGCAGGAAAAGGGCATACTATGGAGCAGCAATGGGGCATACCATGGTGCATACCATGAGCAGGAAATGGGCATACTATGGAGCATAGCATGGAGCAATAATAGGGCATACCATGGAGCAGTAATGGGGCATACCATGGAGCATACTATGGAGCAGCAACGGGGCAACAGTGGAGCATACTATGGAGCAATAATGGGGCATACCATGGAGCAGCAATGGGGCATACTATGGAGCATAGCATGGAGCAATAATAGGGCATACCATGGAGCATACCATGAGCAGGAAAAGGGCATACTATGGAGCAGCAATGGGGCATACCATGGAGCATACCATGAGCAGGAAAAGGGCATACATGGGAGCAGCAATGCGCGCCTGTATGCGCCCATATATGGCCATATATGGGGGCAGCAATGGGCCATACATGCGCGCCATACATAGGCCATACATGAAGCATGCTATGGAGCATGCTATAGAGCAACAATGGGGCATACTATGGAGGAATAATAGGCCATGTTATGGAGCAGTAATGGGCCATATCATGGAGCAGTAATGGAGCATGGTATGGAGCAATAATGGGGCATACCATGGGGTATACCATGGAGCATACTATGGAGCATGTCCTGGAGTAATGCTTGCCCCATTGTTGCTCTATGGTATGGCCTAATACTGCTCCATACCATGCTCTATTGCTGCTTCATGGTATGCCCTATTGCTACTCCATAGTATGCCCCATTGTTGTTCCATAGTACGCTCTATTGTTGCTCCATAGTATGCCCCATTGCTGCTCCATGATATGCCTCATTGCTGCTCCATGGTATGCTCCATAGTATGCCCCATTGCTGCTCCATGGTATGCTCCATAGTATGCCACATTGCTGCTCTATAGTTTCCTCCATGGTATGCCCCATTGCTGCTCCATGGTATGCCCTGTTGTTGCTCCATGGTATGCTCCATAGTATGCCCCATTGCTGCTCCATGGTATGCCCCATTATTGCTCCATAGTATGCTCCACTGTTGCCCCGTTGCTGCTCCATAGTATGCTCCATGGTATGCCCCATTACTGCTCCATAGTATGCTCCACTGTTGCCCCGTTGCTGCTCCATAGTATGCTCCATGGTATGCCCCATTACTGCTCCATGGTATGCCCCATTATTGCTCCATAGTATGCTCCACTGTTGCCCCGTTGCTGCTCCATAGTATGCTCCATGGTATGCCCCATTACTGCTCCATGGTATGCCCTATTATTGCTCCATAGTATGCCCCATTGCTGCTCCCTTGTTGCTCCATAGTATGCCCCATTGTTGCTCCATGGTATGCCCCATTGCTGCTCCATGGTATGCCCCATTGCTGCTCCATGTATGCCCTTTTCCTGCTCATGGTATGCTCCATGGTATGCCCCATTGCTGCTCCATAGTATGCTCTATTATACCCCTATCTGTGGTCCTACTATGAATCTACTATACACCGGTCTATTTATCTATGATGAACCCGTCTATAGCCCTATTCTTATTCTACTCGAGGTTGGTGGTTCCCCCATATAAATTAAGGTGCGCGGGCCATCCGTTTAGCGCAAATCTCGATGGTTTTGAGATCTACTGTAATCGTCAGCGTTAGTCGTCGGAAGGACAGAGTACTCAGTCAATATAATTTCCTCCTACGCCCTACCTCACCTCTCACCGAAGATAATTTCACCGACTGGCTAATCGATACACGCGTATACCTGCGTAGCAAGAAGCTATGGAAATATATATAGGAGCTATACGACGGTCCGGAGGTCGAGGAAGGCGAGACGGCGACGGCGGGAAAAAAAAGGAAGGAATAACGGTTTAGGAAGTAGGCGAAGCTTACCGGCCGTGGAAAAGGGGAGGGTAGTATAGAGTATCCTATATACGGTAAGCCGGGCCACGGCGACGACTACTGGAAGCTATATCCTAAACTAGTACTAGAACAATACGCAGGCAGCTCGAAATCAATAAGACTGAACCCGGATAGAGTCTAGGAGATTAAATCGTTCTAGAGGAACGTACCGGCCCTATTTAGAGACGAGCTAGAGACTGAAGCTAGAGACGATCCAGATAGGAGCCTAGATGGTAGAGACGAGGAAGAGACGAGGCAGAAAACGAGGCTGAGACGAGGATAGGGCGGTAACTACGGAATAAAGAAAAACGGCTAGCCCTCTCTAGAAACGAGCCAGAGACACAAAGGCTAGAAACGATCCTAGCGGGCCAGAAGGGCAGAAACTAGGGGGGAAACGAGGATATTTGGGCGACGGCAACTGGCTATCTCCGGCGATGGAGAAGAACTGCTGGCATTTAGGCTAGAATAGCCCTGTTTCTCTGCTTCAAGGGGAGCGACAGCATGTATGCGGCGGCAAGGACCAAAGGGGAGTGTTGGCATATGGCCTAGCGCCTTGGCATACTCGCTAGATAGCTCCCACAGCATAGACCTTCTTAATGAACAACTTGCACCCATTCAGGTTTCCAACAGGGGCACCACAAACACGCATTGGACAACTACTTGAACCATGATAAGTATGCCTCTGTACATGATCTCTCAATTGGGCTTTCCATCCTCGAAGCATCAAATAGATGAATTCACAAAGCGAGGAGCATATCTCGAAGCACTATGTCTAGCGGCTGCTAATCATGACACTTTCTATCGCTTCCTGATGTCTGAAATTCAATGGTATGGCCCCTGCCAAACGGACGCACGGTGTTCAAAGGAACCAAAGACGAGCTAGAGTCACTGTTAGCAGAGCTCACAAGATCGGTGGTAGCAAAGACGTACCGACGGTAATGGCACCCTGCTATACTAACAGGCGAGAGTGCAGTGCCGCTCAGTAGAGCTATCAGGTTTTCGAGATATATCCTCCTTCGCAGGCAAGCCGGGCGCTAAACATCATGCATGCATCGTCCTTCGTCCGTCAGAAACCAGAGGCCCATTTGCCTGGCTCCCTCTTCCTTGACCAATTCCTTAGGATCCCAATTGAAGTGAACCGATATCCTTCCTTCTCCCTTCTCGATCAAACGAGCCAGATTCATTTCGTACTGCTCCCCCCGATTTTTCAACAAGTGCCCACTCACGACCGATGTCTGATCCAACATTCTCACGTCCAACTCAGGAGAGCTACTATACCTCCCCTGAAGCATATCCTCAGTGATACCATCCGGCAGCGGCCCCGCTAATCTCGCCCTTCCATCGTTCAACAAGACATCCATACCCCGTTGATCATCCTTGAACGATAGCGCCCGATACACCGCTAAATAGAGCCCAGCCTCAAAGACGTCTAGAATGTCACGCCATATCTTAATGGTACGCTCGTTGCTTTTCATCCAGAAAATTCCGTTACAGACTGGAGGAAACCGAGAACCTCTTCGCCACACGTCTCGGAACGGATCCTTGTTCTCGGTATTGAAGAACTCGCGACTGTCGCTGCTGAAGACTGCATCCACGGTAGGATCTGGCAATTTAAGCGGCGACTGGAAGAAAACGGTATCTGCGTCGAGGAAGAGGATGTCAAGACCAGTCGATAATATATCGATAAAGAATTTCGGCCGCTCTTTCATCATTTTTTTGAAGTTTCTCGTGTCGTCGTGGAGGTTTTCATTGGTACTGACAGCGTACAGTGAAGAGTCATAGTAGGTGCTATAGCCGCGGTCGCTCAGGATGACCTGTACATCGGGGTCGAGGGTCCAAAAGACAATGTTGGTAGCTTCGAAAGAGGTTTTCGCGAGAGAACAGAGCAAATTCTCAACCCACATGAGCATGCCAGAGTTGACAGGAACGATGACAATCGTGTTGTCGACTGATAGACTCGCAAGTCGGCTCTTGGTGGCATTGTTGATGCCAGAGATACGAGCAACCGTTGTCTTGGGACCCGAGGACATGCTCACATACAGAGAAAGCAGGATGAGTATGAGAGAACAGCATAAAGCTTGCAAAGCCTGCCTCAAACGCATGATGAGCCGTTTGATTGTTTTTTCTTGAATCAAAGGACTTTGCACTGCTCGGTGGCTCGTTCTCGAGTCCTCCCTTGCATCCCTTGCGCAAGGAGTAGGCCTCTGGCTTTCTAAAGAGGAAACAATGAGCTCTGTTCTTTCATCTTGTCTGCTAATTGTTGTAGCTCTCAAGGCACCACATTCGCCAAAGTGTTGCGCATCGCCAAAGACTTGCTGCGCAACTCTCCTATTCTTACGTGAGGGTTGCGCAATTCGAGTTCATTGACCCAATGATCAAGCGGCATGTCATTCAAGGAATGTCTAGTGGCCGCTTTTTGTCCATTCAAATTTCAACTTCAGGGTAAAGCGTGCGAAATGCGCGTGCGCGAACTCCGCCCTTTCTTTGGTCGGCCGACTTACACTTTTCGGCCGACATACATTAGCACGGAATTACGCTGTGCATTCTACTGCAACGACCGTCGTCCCTCTTCTATAAACAAAGCCCAGCCCTGGTGCGCGAGTTTCATTCCCTTGATGGACTATGTGACAGTCTGTGGAGGCTTTCGAAAGGAATTGCAGTGAGAAGGCGCAGACAAAAGTACAAGATTAGGCGGAAGGCGTCATTCCAGAAGCTTTTGCTCTGATCGAGAGAATGGGGATTACACAGCTCACCTTATCACTTAAGGGTCCCTAAATGGCAGGCTCAAGGTAGAGCTTGTCAGGCGAGTGGTATGGTAGAGACGGTGTAACCGAGCTGGGATCGGCTGCGTCCATGCCTTCTCAAGCCTATACTGGTCCATTTCAATGCCTTCAGAAGCTGAAATCGACCGGACTTAGGGGGAATTTGAGCTCATGATGGCACGATGAATTCAAGGTCGTGGAATGCATCAAGGTTGATACACCAAGTTCTTTATTCGTCGGAGCCATCGATGGAGGGTTTTGAGCTGCCGTGGACAGGCAATGGCCAAGCTCGTTAGAGCACACTACCGCGACGATTTACCCAAACCTTTCTACTGGAAAACCTTGAGCCGATGTGTCCAGAAAGCCAGGATCAATGCCCAAGCGGTTCTGCAGCGTTCTGTTCTCACACTTCGGTTTTCGCAAAGGCCGATATCCTATGAGACTTCGACTGAATTGTTGCACCACTTATAGTAGAGTTTTCATCAGCTGGATGTGAGATAGAGACCAAGATTTTTCGTGGCACTGGGTAGCGGGGTTGTGCTCGCAGTGAATGCATTGTCCAACTACACCTCGTTGGTTTTACGTCCACTAGCCCATGATACATGGTTTCTTTGTGTTCACCTGCTGTTCTGTGAATCATCGCCACCGCTGCAACGTCAAGTCATATGATGGCAACAGTGTTGCACAACCGGTAAACACTGGCGTATGTCGGAATACTTCTCCTCCAATTCTTCTTTCCTTAATATTACTTCTCTAGCCAATTCCTGTTTGCCAAACGACAAAAGTAACGTCGTCGCGAGAAGAGCGTTCAGAACTAGATTATTCTAGTCATCCTGTTGCCAGCCATGTCTTACCACAGCCCGTCTAAATCCTTGAAAAATCCTATCTTCGTACAATACCTTCTCGGCCCTAAACGACTATCTCAACACGCAGATAGAGATCCACCCTCGTACGCTGCTACCCAGAAGGACACCCCCGAGCCAATGCCAATGCCGGAACTAATCGATGAGCTGTTTCGCGTCTCTCAATCAGCGTTGGGCAAAATAGGCAAGACCAAGCCGGGCCAGAAGTACAACACAGAGCTTACAATCCAGAGGAATGCATTCTGGTGGGATGGCAACATCAGTGTCTTCGAGCTTGAGTATTCGAAGGTACAATACGGGGGTTCTGCTAAAGAAATCATGAAGCATGGAGGCTGCAAGTATCTGTACGCTGGGATGTTTAGGTGTCTGGCAGAGGCTATCTTCCATGCCTGTAAGTCCCCACTGCATTTCCACATTCACGTACCAGCTTAGCTGACCCACAAAATTCCCAGACAAAGTTGTACGCTCCGTCAAAGACGCAACCAATTTCAAGACCTCCTCCGACTCGACCCTCTGGGCCTGGCAGCGCATCCAGCAGGATGACGCTCTCTTTGCCGAGATTCGCCACGGCATGGACCTGATCCGATCTTATGCACCCATATTCGGCTTCTCTTTCGAAGGTTATGACCTCTGGATACAGCGCAAGAGCGAGGAGGATTACTCTGTACTGTTTCAAGATGAGAGATACAAGAACAAGTTATTTGTGGCGATGGACCAGGCAATAAATGCGGACTCTGAGAGATGGGGCAAGAAGATGGGTGATATGGATAGGGAGTTTACCTCTTTGAGGCTGCGGGCTCAACGATCCGGTCCCCAGAAGGATGAGCTGCCAGCGTATAGCGAAGAGAGACAGACGAAGGAGGGGTATGAAGTCAAGGAGCGATATTATGCCTGAGGAGATTGAGTCTTGTTGCATGCAGAGGTTCTTTCCGTGGATCTCGAGCGCATTGGTAGATAGGAGGGTTACAAGCTTGAAATTTAATGCATGCGTCTACTGACATTGAGCGGTCTGCCGACAATGCTGGCTTCGTAATACGAGATAACTTCACCCTCACCTACAAGGCCTTCCGGGTCATATCATAGTCGGAGTGATGCACAGATGGTTGAGATCAGCATCTACCGCTAGGTTTTTGCAAATGAGGGTTTCGACACTTTTTCCTCCTTCAACCACACACTTCTCCTGACATAGGACATTTCCTCATCCAAATAGACAGCTTGAGTTCATGAACGACCACTTCAGGTCTATGTTTCCAATCATGTCTCCCTTCAGTCGCTCCACTTCCTCAAATTCTGTGGTGCAACATCCTCTTTACACTCGACGATCATGACCCCCTAAACCCAGGAAACCCTCTCAATACTCTGAGAAACAAAAAATCGGCTCCAAGCCTAAACCCTCATTTCCAACACTTTAATTTTAAATGCTTTAATTCACCGGACCTTCATGGAATCCTCACCACAACCAACCCCTCAAACTCCCTCACCTCCACAATCGGCCTCACCTTCGTCTCTACAGCCATCTCCCACAGCCCCTCCAAATGCTCCAGCGTCCCAACGCTCGACCCCACGACCTTAATTCCCCAGTTCAACATTTCAAACGGACTCACAGGTGGCATCTCCCTAACGAAATCTACACAGACCAACGTCCCACACCTTCTCAGACATTTCAACCAGTTGTTCGTCCATGTTTCTGACCTAGATGGTACTCTTCCAGAGCGAGTGCTGAAAAATCTACTGTCCGTTATCATTGACTCCATAGCGATTACAAAAAGTGCAGTCAGAATGATCGTAATCGTGGGGAGTTGATTAGCGAAAATTAGGCACGGCTAATGATTGTATGTGGAAGGCGCTAGGATGCTATTCACAATCGTCTCAGATACAACAACCTAGCCAAAGAGCATGGTACAGCCAGATCTACGCCACGCTGAGATGAGCATCGATGATCCAGCCCCAAATCTTTCTCCGTATCATGATAAGAAAATCATTCAAACTCCACTCTCTTCGCCTCCTTCGCCTGCTTCGCCTGCGATCTCTCCGCCCTCCTCCGTCTCCGATTATTAGCATAATCCGCACTCGCCTCCGTCGTATTCCCATCATAAGTCCCCGGACTTCCCACACTCAACGCCGACGGCCCCGGCCGCATCGCCGACGAAGTCTCCGGTATAGGCGGCGGCGCAGGCACATTTGGTGGCATATTCGGATTCGATTGCGCCTGAGCTTGCGCTCGTGCAGCAGCTAGTCGCTCGCTTTCGATGCGCATTGCTTCGGCTTGTTGGCGTTCTTGGGCTTGATTGCGCCGGAAACGCTGGGTACTGCCGTCGCTGCCGCCAAGGGAGCTGGCGCTGTCGCCTCTGTTTCTACCGGCGCGGTCTCGAGAGCGTCGTCGTGCTTCTCGTTCGGCGGCTGCTTCGGCTTCGGGTAGCCTTCGTAGGGTGACGTGACGGCCGTCATTGTGCATTTTGACCTTCACGCTGACGGGTGTTCCTGCGCTTTCTTCTCCGCTTGCAGAGGTACGGTGCTCTTTTCGTCGACTGGATCCTGCTTCAGCGGCTGAAAGGGGTGAGGGAGATTCTTGTCGATCTCGTCGTCTGTTACTCATTTCGTGTGCTGCAAGACCGCCAGCTGCTGCGCCTGCGAGGCCGCCTGCTGCTGCACCTCGCCCAGCGCTGTGCCGCCAGTGGTTTCTGCCGTCGGCTCCGATATAGACTTCCGAGCCTGACGAATCGGGATGGAAGAGTCCACCATGTCGATCTGGTGGTATCTCCGGCATTGGCACCTGTCCGTGTCTGGGTATGCCCCCTAGAGGAAGCTCTTCCACTGTATTTCTACCACTACGGCCAGGAGCAGCAGCGCCCGCTACAGCAGCACCAGGGGAATATGCACCAGCCGGGAGTGGAGGGATGCCAGGAGCAGTACTGGGATGGCCAGCAATCGAGCTCGAGTCAGTAGTCAAAGTTGACTCTCCATCTCCGGGAGGGCGATTACGGTGCGGACGGCCATCTCCCGTGAGATGATGGCCGTGGGCCCGAGCTTCTTGCTCTTCATTGAGTCGACGATCTCCCTTGCGCTCTTTCCGCTTGTTCCAAATACTGCGTGCCAAGCCAAAGGCCCCGAGAGTTGCGATACCGTCTCGCAAGCCATGGCCACCTGTACGCCGTTGATTGCTGGCACTATTATAACTCGAATAACTCATTGAGCTGGGTGGACGGTTCAAAGGACGCTGACCTGGTGGTAGACCAGGTTGGAAGCCAGGCGGTGGGAGATCCTGTTGGAAAGCAGGTGGTGGAGGTTGGTTGAGTGGATGCTGGCTCATCGGCAGAGGTTGATTGAGAGGAACGGATCCACCAATTGGAGGCCGACCACCCGCTCCATCATATCTGCCATCATTCGTCGGGATTGGTCTCCCATGTGAGGGACTATAATCTCCATCGTCACTATATCGATCCCGCTGCCGTCGGTTCAAAAACCATGTTACCAATCCCGCTACTCCCAGGGGTGCAGCGATCTTGAACAATCTGTCCTCCCATATATTTCCTCGGTCATCGCGTCGCCCATAGTCCGAGTATTTCTCATCCTCAACATAAGACCCCGAATGTCTCCTCGACCCAACAACCTCCGGCCCGTCATTTCTCCCGCTCGACCTCCGTCGAAAACGATCTGCGAGCGCATAGAGGCCCGCACCTGCTATAGCACCCTTGACCGCATTGCCTGTCCGGCTTTTCCTCCACTCCGGGGTCCGCTGATCCACCACACTTCCCGTGCCGTAGCTGTATCTGCTGTCGTAATCGCTTCCACCACGGCGTCCTCGTAGATGTTCTAGAATGAAATAAAGAACAAGGAGTGCAAATACTGCCAATGCGTATAATACAAATAGTGCAACAGGGGATCCGTAGAGGGCGAGTCCTAGGGGTATTTGTGCAAGGCCTAGAAGAGCAATCAGGCGGCCGATCCAGTGGTGGAACTAGTCATAGAACTGTCAGTAATGGTCATTGCAGTAACTGTGATATTCGAAAAGAGGCAAACATACCATAACCTTCAAAGGCTCATACACCCTCCTCTTCATCTTCTCCCTCTTATGCACCCACCACCCCCCAATAGCCTGAAACAGCACCAACACATAAATCGCCAAACCAATCCCATGATGCGGATTCGTCAGACTCCTCCCCGGCCCAACCGCAAACCAGCCCAAGACGAACACAGCCGTCGTAAGCAGTACTGTCAAAATCTGTAGCCATATATGAAACCTCAGCGCCCATCTCGGATTCCTTCCATAAAACCGTAGTATGAAGATCGCAGCAGGCACTATGCCGAGGAATGTGATTGCGGCGATGATGCCGTGAGCGCGAATTAGGTCGTGATATCGAGGTTGTTCGCGGAAACGGTTTCCCATGCCTTTTTTGTCTCTGTCAGTAACGTTCCCACGTGGGGTACTGGAATGTGCACATAACTTACCATTGTATTGGGTCGTGGCTAGGTTGAACCCTACGAGATTGGGGAGGATAAATGTGTTTCGAGTCGCATCCCATGTGCCATCCCCCACTGTCATGGTGTTCGACGAGTAAGAGCTGCTGCCGGCGGGGGAGAGTCCTGCCATGGCGCTGGTGGGAGTTTCCCGGGTCGAGCTCAGCGCTGGGTGGAGATGCTAAGACCCCCTATGTAGCGCCCATGCGACAGCTCATGTAACACAGATCCCTGGAATGCTGTTTATATTATCTCATGAATTAGCCCGAAAGTGCTCGATTGCGTATGCTACCGGTTGAGAGAATCTCGGTAGATATCTTTGCTCTTTTCTGGTGCTAAGGAGGTACGCGGTTCTTAGAGAGATTCGTAACAGATGTGAGAGTAATGAAGCTTCTCGAGGTGTACAATTATCTTGACTATTTCTTGATCGAACCCAGCCCGGTTCTGCTGCAATCGATCGTAGGGATCGCCACGCCTTAGCTGCTACGGCAACACTGCCAAGCAAACAAACCAGGAATTGCATCGATAAGGTGATTAGATTGCTGGAACTAGCCGCAATTCGGGGTGAAGCTGAAAGGTCCTTCATCCAATCGCCCAGTATTACCTATAACCTCTACAATATGGGAGATGGTAAGGAAATCCGCCTATGCTCACAAAGAAAGTCGTCTTGAAACAATGTTGGTCAAATGGTAGCTAAGGCCAAACGATATATCCGGAGCATTTGGTCAAAAATGAATTCTATGTTGCTTCTACATCCGCATGCAATCGAAAGCAAAATTTGTTTCTTCAAGTACCTAAGACTTCTCTTTTCCCTTCCACTCACTCGTCTCAGGACCAGTCACCTTCCCCTCCAGGTGGATCTCATAGCTAGGCGGCGGACCCTGCGTCCACGCCCCAAGGTCACCCTTCTTCACTTTCGCCAGCACATCCACCAGCTCTGACATAGTATCAAACCATTTCTCAACATAAGCCCGTACTGCCGCTTGAATCGCCTTGGATTTCCTGCTTGGCGAAGAGTCATCGTATATGATGCTGTAATCCTCTTCGGCCTTTCCCTCCTCTATCCACGGATCGTGTGCATCGGCGGTGAAACCCAATGGTGGAGCATTGTCTCTAATCAATTTCATGGCATGCGTGAGTGCTGCCTCGAGCCTCACATCTTGTGTGAATAGCGGCCATCCGAATCCTGGTGGTCTCCTCTTGTTGTTCGTTTCTAGCCTTTTAGCATCTAAGACGGATCCAAGCAACTTATCTGCAGAAGAAGCGTTAGTCCTGTAAGATACTTTGGCTAGCTTCTAATCAATATTGCCTGATGGGGACAACATACAAGCTAAGAATACCATCTCTGACAAATTCCTGAACACCTCGGCGTATAAAGTATCCAAGTTGGTACTCCTCAACATATCTTCGATCGCTCCGAGATCCACTTCGCGGACCGAAATCTTTGTTTGGAGACATGAGGCACTTCTTTCCATCTCATAGCCGACGTATTTTGACTTCTTCCCTTTGAAGGGGCCGATGCTCTCGAGAGCGGATATCGCAGTGTCGTACAATTCCTTGATGAGTGTTGAACGTCGAAAGGGTCTGTACTCGGCAGCCTCAATCGAGGAGAAAGATGGCAGGATACCGTTTGGACCTTCTTTGGATAGCGGTTTGTGATGCAGAAGCTGTTGCAGGAAGAAGCCCTCTGAATCCTGGGAGCCGAGGCTGAACTTGTTCAACTTTTTGAGGAAGGCCATATTGGTAATACTTGGAAAATGTTGAATTAATTAGCGACCTCGGTGGCTTTGAGATAGACCGAGCCGACAGAGGACGTTTGGTCCAGCTGATAATCCAACAAAGGGTTTGAGGTAATGAGCGAGGAGGGGTGTCCTTTGACTGAAACACCAAATTCTTTGTGTCACCCTTAAGAGTGACAACAAAGAAGCCACAGCGTTGTGGGTGAAGTACGGAGTGTGGCGTTTGTGCGCTAAATCCCACGTGTTGTGCGATGCCGTCGTTGGATCGCTGGGATAGAGACAATGGCTGTGTCAAGGCCAATCTTTGTGTCACCTCTCGCCCGTACGATTATTTTAGTATGAAGTGCACTGTCGGCCTTGGTGCTCTACACTGGGAAGCCACCCAATCCGAGAGAACGAACTTCGCGTCTCACGCAAAATAGTCCCAGGCTTGCCACCGCAGTGTCTCAGTCCACGTCAGTCGAAATGCCCGTCCACAATCATGGATTCCGGTCTTCCCACGGTCCTCCTCGCTGCAGACGCTCTGAAGCATCAATCATCTGCGCCTACGTTGCGCACGTGTCTCTGTATATTCTTGCCGATATAGCCCAGCTTCTCGATATATTGCACCAATTGAGCAGGTTCATGTCTTACACGCTCGAAGGCTTCTTCGAGATTTGCATTGGTCGTTCAAGTCTCTCACTTTTGGTCCCAAGTGGGTTGGAGACGATTATGGTGCAAGATCAAGAGCCCCATCACCTGTCTCATTCAATGTGTCAAATCCATCACGAATAGGAGGCGCAAGGCCACTGCAAGTCTTCCTTAGCAACCTCACCTCGGATCTCAGCGTTGCAATAGTCTGCTGCATATTCCCCCTCTCTCTCACCCACTGATCTTTCTCATAGTTCCGCTGCTGTGCATCAGCCGTTGCTTGAATCTGTAGCCTACACGACATCTCTACAATCTACGAGTATCGCCTGTCTTTCGCCACACTATGTCGTTGAGAGTGCTCGATACTGTTCTGCAACTCCTCGATTTCCGCTTTGAGGACGTCAATCTCGGCTTTGAGGCTCTGTCGTTCTTTGATCAGCTTGTTCAATTCGAGACTGGAGGCTAGGACCGTCTTGTCGAGATCGGCGATTTGTAGTTTGGCTTTGGCGTAGGTGGAGACTAGGTCTGCGTTGTCGCGTTGGAGGTTCTGGAGGGTGATGTCGTTTGTGGTAGCTTCCCGGGATAGCTTGTGGAAGGGTGGAGTAATTGATGTGGAGGTTCGCGTAGCAAGGGATAGTGACGGCAGTGTGTACATGGCAGACCCGGATTTCGAGGAGGGTGGAGGTAAGGAGAACGCTGCAGTAGGCTGTATGGACGACGGGGTATATGCCAAGGTAAGATTGCCTTCGGATGGGCTTTGAGTCTGGATTGATTGCCGCTCAAAGGCCTTAAGCAGGCGGCTTTCTTGAGAGCTTTGAGGGCTTTGAGAGTCTTCTGGGGAGCGAGAGGTGTGCAGTGGTCGAGGAGATGGCGTGGTGTAGCCTCCAGGCCAATCTTCGTCTGTGGATCCGTACCGCCTTTTCGAGCCTGATGGTGTGCGGTTGAAGTGGCTCATCATTCATGGAGGTCTGTTCCTCGGCAATTTGACTTGGGACTGCTTTAGCGTATACGCCTTCAAAGTGTGAACGATGCTTGAATTTTTCTTTTATGTGTGAATGAGCCTTGCGTGTGGTTGAGCAGTTACAAGGCAATGCTGGGCGCTTACTGTCATCGCTGATATACTGAGAGGACAAGCGGCCGAAGCCATGGTAGGAAATGGCATCTCGTCAAAGCCTGGTTAAAATTATGGAGTCAGCATTGAAAATAAATAGCGCACAGTTATCAAAAGCGGGAGTCAGACTTACGACAGTGATGTCGCGTGGTCAAAGCCATAGATAGTCCAAGACTGCCTCAAACGAGCAATATTCATGTGACAAATATCTGCCTATTGCAAAAGTGGCCCCTTTCATCTTGCAATTCGAATTACTCAGCTTCGGGGCTCTCGCTGTGAAGACACCATAGACCCAATGTCACCACTAACGTTCTCAGCCAAGTTGTGAATTGTTCTTTCAACCCAACCTGTTTCTTGAACCATGATCTCGTTCTCAACCCACTGTACCACGTCAAGTTCCTCGATAAGGCTGGCTATGAGCTTATTGTAAAGCTCTAGTATCTTCCCCAAACTGGACCCTCCCGCCACGCTACCAAACCCGTTGACCTCACGCAAGCAATAAGTCAAGTCCCTCTCCAGCACCATAGCCTCAGCCTTCCAGCCATCTCCAATGCCCTCAATAAACTCCAATGCCCTCCCAATGTTCTGACCCTTAGTCTGGGACTCACGTTGCTCCCGTATTTTCAGGGCTTGAGCGAACCAAGATTTAAAGATCTCGAGGATACGAGTGTACTTCCCTTCCGTATCCAGAAGATTACAGATATCTGTAATATTGCGTGACAGTATCTGCACCTTTTCGACAATCTGAGGGCCGGTTTTGCCGTGAGACCACTGGACTAATGCCAGCTGATTTATTAGCGTTTGCTGTTGCTGTGCAATTTCCTTCAGTTCGACATGGCGCTCACGAAGAGCGGTGAATTGGTGCTGGAAATGCGTTTTAGCACTTTGTTCCCATTGGGTCTGAGTGGTGGAAGCTGAGCGGTGCAGTAGGTGGAGTTGGGTGAGTTCCATTTGGAGTCGGAAGATGTCGGCTGAAGGTATCTCGTCCTTGCTTTCGGACTGTGAAGTTGGAGTAGGTTCTTGTCGCTTAGCAGGCTTCTTCGGGGTGAAATGCTGTTGCAAGGTTGAAAAGGCGGGCTTCTGGCTTCGCAGTGAGGACTGCCTAGGAAGTGGTGTCCTTAGAGACGAGGTGCCTGGGACAACAGTCTTTGGCACCTGCTGATTGACCGATCGTCCATGAAGTGAAGCTCTACTACTTGCTTGGATATTGGAACCTCGAGAACTAGTCCTTGTAGAGGAAGTGTCTGATACCGCGGTCTTCGGTACCTGATGGCTGACGGATCGACCATGAAACGAAGCTTTACCAGTCGTCGGCGCATTCAGACCAACAGAGCTAGTCCTCGCTCGTGCAGGTGTCACTAATGACTCCTGAGCAGCCTGAGTAGATGGTCTGGCAGCGCTCGGCCTTCGCGTTGTTGAAGTCATAGATTGGAGCTTGGTCGTCCCAGTATTAGAGGGCTCTCGAGTCGAGCGTGACCTTCCCAAGCTTGGGGGTGGAGGCATCGACCTCGCCTCAATATGTTGCGACTTGGTAGTTGTTGAAAAAGGAGGCGCTTGGAGTGTAGTAGATGGTTGTGGAATATTGACGTTCTCTTGCTCGCTGAGACTGGCTAGACGCATCGAGCTTGGTTTGGAATTTGCTCTCTGGGGTAGCATACGCCTTCGACAAGATGAGCCATCCATTTTAGGCTTGTCCATATTGCTCAATCAGAGCTTCACAGAAAAGCCACGTAGTAGAGAATGTAGAGTAAGATTAGACGAAGTCACATCACAATTACACCTCTTACGAGAGACGTAGAATATGAAGGATATGAAGCAATGTTGGTTGATTGAACGGATCAAACAATCGCTATGGTACTCAGGTAGTGGAATATTTCTACTGTTGGAAAGGAAGCCGGTCGAGTTCCTTCAGTGACTCTTAGCGCGTCGATAACTACCGGCAAATCATTCTCCGTTGAGAGCCTTTGAGTTGTTTGTCCCATCTAGATTTTTTGTTTTGACTGATAAAGATTCGTTACGTATTTTGGTTGGCCAGGAAACCAAAGGGAGGATCATGTCCATCACTCTCACGGTCGAGGGAATCATATGACAAAAAGGTAATTCGACTTTAGAGTCATAGAAATTAATTGTTAAAGCGCAATTGAAATATCTAAGTCATTATCCAGCGGCATTTGTACCATTCAAGCGCAAGTAGCGGTAACCCTGACGAAGAGACACAACATTAAGCGCGTTGTTGACGCAGCATTCTCCCCAACCAGATCTAAGCGCAGACACGTGTATAAGCTTGCGTAGCATCCCCGATCGCTTTGATGCCCTATATACATTCGATTAGGAGGTGGCAAACCCCAGGCTCAGTGGAGGGTGACTTGTCGCATTCGTAATAGTAGAGGGAGAAGTCGGGTGGGCGCGAAGCCGCGGATCTGCTTGGTATAGGTCGGGACCTGATCATGGAGGATACGGAACGTGAAGAACGATGCCAACGGGCGTAGCCTCGAGGGTTTCTTAGGTCATAATCGTGTGGTGTAATCGTGAAGACATGTCGTGTAGGGCCGTTATCATGAGTCCGTGACGTAGTGTAGTGATCCAATGCCCTTGAGCGCAGCATATGTAGGTATTTCACTTGTTCCAGCCGGCCACTGTCGCACATCGATTGCAGTAGGTACTCATACCAATCTTGGCTCCAGGAAGTTTCTCATCCATAGTCACAAATCGATGGCAGCGCGAACAGCGTTCGGAGGTCATTGACAGTGCTGATGATGAGACAAGCGATGACCGCGCTGAGGATGTGGAGGTGGAGGAAGCCTGTGAGCTCTGGGAGTTGGTGCGTAGAGAGTCTTGCGCAGGCTGGACTGAAGGTCTTCGTGATGGGTGTGCTGCACGAGTTTGTATTTGGAGGAAGCTTGAGGCGTTCATGATGAGGAGATGTATCCGTAATAGAGTGGAGATGTGTCCGCAGTAGTAAGCAGGATTGGGGGCCTTTCAAGGTGGACGTAGTGGAGGAAGGTTGTGATAGATTCTTGCAACCTTGCCGGGAAGACACTGTTCTAGAGATGGGAATTGCTTTTATGGCCGGATTTGTAGGTATTCGTAGAGAACAGCGTTGGAGAATGAAATTAGGAACGGCGGAGGGGTTCGAGGTACGTATAGCAGTGTTTCTGAAATTATGATTCCGTCACAAATCTTGATCTCTCGATGCTGTGGACGAGGTATATCCCTTTTTTTTAATCAAACCTTTGCTAAAGCTGAAGTAAAACGAAACGAGAATGAGATTCCTGATCCGTGATTGTCATGTACTCGATCCATCGTCTTCTCCCATGAACCTGGTTCATCGAACCTCTCGAACATCTAAATCTTACCATTGCAACTACAAGTACTCCATATATGCCGTCGATGTCACTTTGGACCAGGTTACGTGACTTTGGAATTGGGACAAATTTGTCTCGCCTTTAGGTTCTGTCTCCGACTTCGCAAGCTTTCTATTCTCGGCCTTTTTGGCATAAACCCACGCTGGGAGGCTGCAGGTGTTCTAGAACCTCACACCACTTTGCCCACACTTAGCATGGGCATGGGCATCTAGATTTGACGCATTGATATGACGTGGCATGGTAAAAAAGTAGAGTGAAGTGATGCTCGGTAGGTAGCGAGCAGAGAGAACGGATTTCACGGAGAGTTCACCGGTAGCAAAGGAAAGGGTACCATACGAATGCGAGCTTTTCCACACTCTTGTGTTCGAAGAACGTATGCAAATACGTATGACTACAACAATAACATCATGAATACGGAGGAGGCAATGCTCTAGCGTCAAGTATCGACAACAATCGGGCACGCCCTCGCCAAAATGGAATTCAATGAGAGCCCTAAAGCTCCCCTGGAGCCTACCCGGGAGATGCCCCTGCGGGCGAGACCACTCTCGGGGGACTTTTAAGGGCTCGCTTAGGGGGCCTTTCATTGAGTTCCATTTTGGCGAGGGCGTGTCGGGCTGGTTTTAAATAATGATCCTCGTACCAGCGAATCTTGGCGCTAGAACGACAGTTTTGACGCAGCCTAATCGGCTTATAACTCTCTAAGGTAATAAGCTATCTTGACAAAAACTTTCTATGAGATAATGAGACTATATCATAAGAATTTAGACTTTGTCACTCAGAACTTCTTCATCGGGGCGTTTGTTGCGGAGGTATTGTGGCTCTACCAGATTTCCACGAGGATCATTATTCGATAGTATTATCAATCAAAAATTCTTTATACTTCATCTAGCTCCATGATCTGGCCTCCCTGCGTCTACTAAGCTTGTGAAAGGGAACGATCGGACACTACTCACTTTGCAAGGAAACGACCCAGTCAGCCAATCTCTTTCCTTGATCTTCTGGCTTACGAAGATTGGTGAACAAACACCGAATATCAGCAACAGAATGCGGAGCAATGGCAGCCTCTCTTTCACCAATTCGGGCTGGAGCAAATCGTGAATAACATTCTATGTAGCGTCCAGTGGACCCTAGGGTTGGGAGCTAACGAGGAACGACTGCATCAAAAACAACGCCTTATCCATATTCAGGACTCCTAATATCCCTTTTCAAGGTGCCCCCGTCCAATAGCTGGTCCATTTCCAACAGAGACCTGAAACGCACATTCCTGATTCGCACAATACCTGGCCACCCCATCCAGCAGATCTCTGATATTCGCCCAAGTGAGCTTCTGCGGCGGAAGATTTCTTTTCGGAGTCAGCATTGCTCTATGCGGCTACAGCATAAGTCGTGAGACATATTTGGCGACTTTCATTAAGCGAAGACTCCCAAGACATGTCTTCCGACTCAAGTTGAGAATATAATGACTCCGAAAGTACGAACCTGACCGCAATGCCAGAATGGTTCACAATATTCTTAAACGCCTGCTTGCCCTCGTGATCGACAAGAAGCTGCGTATTCGCGCCGCGCTCTTTGATCTGCTGATTGACGATATTTTCTGACGCAGTAATGACCGTGCTGACTTTGTCTCTTGTCACTGGTATGGGACGGAATCTGAGTTTCATCGTCATATCCGTATCGGGGATCTTGCGAGTGTATGGCAGAAACCTGCGGTGAGCGTGCTGAGGTCAATTGTGTCGTTCTGGATCACAAATTCGATGGGCAAAATACTACTACCAGGTCAGGAGGATCTGATGTCGCAGGACGCTCCAGTTTACCTCGTCGCATTCACATGGGTTCTGGTACGATACTCAGGGAATCAGGAGGTAGGGCCGGAAGCGATCTAGCGACTCGCAACAAGCAAAACGCGAGTACGCATGGTACATGAGTTACGAGGTACATCGTGCTGGCGGGAACGGAAACGGTCTTCGATCATGGATGCTTGGAGGAAAGCTTCTATCAACTTCGAGCGGCCCGCCCCCCCAATTGATGCAGAAAAGCAAGCAACGATGGTCGTGTGCTTTTATAGAAGCACAGTAGGAGTTATTGTGTATGATTGTCGGCAGCAGGTAAGCGAAAGAAGAACTTACCACTCCGTGCATGGAACCACTTGTATACCCTTAATTCGCGCCAGCCGATAGCCGATGCAAGGCAACTATACGATCTGCAATAACAGCAGCGCAGGATAGCTGACTTCCTTCGTGCTGAGAAAATAGATGTGCTGAGCCCTGCATATACGGCTTGGGCATTCATTCAGCTTATGCTGCTCAAACTTACTATATACGAGATGTTTGACAAGCTCTGAGGTGGGCAGAACGTCTGAAACAAGGCTATGGGATTACGGAACCTGGACCCCTTTTAATTGGTCAAAATCGTTGTATTCGTAGAGTAGTATGAATAACGGAGTGTCAAAGTGGGAGTTACACCGAGAGCTGGTCGAGCTGACGGAACCTGACTTCCAAGCGCTCATATACCGCGTAACTAGGAGTCATTGGCTGTTTACACGCAATTAGGACGTCGGAATCTTGGTGTATGGTCCAAATGGAACAGCATCTTGAAAAAGAACCAAATGAGCAGTATTCCAGTGTCAAGCTGCCCGCTCGCTGCTGCTGCTACTATGGGGCCTGACTGAACTGATACGATCCCTGGTCTTCCATTGCTGTTCCAAATCAACATGAACCTCACCTTGCAGGACCGTCTTTTGCGGAGAGAGCTCGGAAATACCTCTAGATATTCCACGATCAAAGGACTATATGGGGACAGGTCTTGGGTCGATGACTTGGACATCGTCAATGAGCTTGGTGGTCATTCAGGATGTGTCAACGCTTTGAGGTAGAACAGTCCTCAAATAGTTAGCAGTGACGAAGTAGGAAGCTAATAGAGTCCCTTGCAGCTGGTCTTCATCGGGAAGGCTCCTGGCTTCCGGCAGCGATGACCAGCATCTCAATATCCACTCTTACCAGCCAGATTCCTCCGTCTCACCATTCTCTCTCACTACAACGGTCGCCACTGGTCACACTGCCAACATCTTCTCTATAAAATTTATGCCCCACTCCAATGATCGAACATTAGTCACGGCTGCAGGAGATGCCGAAGTCCGGGTGTTTGACATCGAGTATAGTGGTGGCTCTACAGAGTCCTCTATGGGTGCCAACATTGCTACAACAGGACGGGGACAAGGCTTTCATAATATGTACAGAGGAGTTAGATATTTGAGCGACGGAAACACGAATGCTAGGGTCTACAGGTCGCATGCCGATCGAGTGAAAAGGATTGTGACGGAGTCTTCGCCCAATCTATTCCTGACATGCTCAGAAGATGGCGAGGTTAGACCATAGATATGTCCATACATATCACATGCTGAAGGCTGTGACAGGTGCGCCAATTCGATCTGCGCCTTCCCTCCTCAGCCTACCCTCCTCCAAGAGGTGGGCGCGGTTTCCTAGCCCACAGAGCAGAACATGACAATACAAACGTTCCTCCGCCCCTGATTTCCTACAAGCGTTTCAATCTCGATCTAAATACGATGTCGTGCTCAGCAAGCCAACCCCATTACATTGCTTTAGGTGGCGCACATCTCCACTGCTTCCTCCATGATCGTAGAATGCTCGGGAGGAACATTGAAGAAGAGCACGGCAAGCCTAGCAGGTCATCTCCCGCTAAAAGTATGTCTTCCCATGAGAATGAATTGATGGGACAAGCTACGAGATGCGTCCGCAAATTCGCTCCGGAAGGACGCAACAAGATGCGAAGGACGGACGACGGCCACATCACCGCTTGTAAGATCAGTGATGCCAACCCTAATGAAATGATAGCAAGCTGGTCCGGTAACCATATCTACAGCTTTGACCTGGTTAGATCCCCCGATGCGAAGGAGAACCAGCCAATAAGTGCCAGTGCCTCGATCACTGGACGTGGAAAGGGCAAGATAAAAGAGTCAGGAGATCGAAAGCGAAAGCGGAAGCAAGCAGCTTCCGCGACCTCACCTGAGAGTAGAAGAAGTCCTCCAAAGCCTAGACGGGCAAAGGAAGGTGTTGATGAAGATGGGGACTTGGCACTGCGCGTGAGATACGAAAATGGACAAAGTGAGGACATTGCCATGGGCGATGCTGTACCAAGACTGCCACCAACAATGCTTGAAGAGGCGCGGGAATCCATGCTCAATGAATCCCAGAAAAGAAGCATTCAGATTGCTAAGAGCCACGTCAAGATACGGAAGATGCTGTTTTCACTGGAAGCCTCGAGCCGTGCTTCAGACTCCCAAGATCCTTCGGATCACGTATCATGCTTCACTTCCGCACTTGGCCTTGCTGCAACCTGTCTCCCTGAGATGGATGAGATCTCACGCTCCTGGCGATACCCAATCAACCCCCTTCAAGTGGACATTCATTTCCAGAGAACGTTGCGGGCCAATCGAGATTCATCACACCGCTTCGTACAAGCTGCCGGCACATTGGCAAGATTGCTCGGTGGTAAGATCCAAACCGCCAGCCGAGTCGGGAGCCCTGCTCTCGATGCTTTTCGAGGAATAATTGCTGGGCCACACGAAGGGTCTATTGCTGATATGCGAGAACAGTTCTACTATAACTTTCTGAAGGCTATCATCCTTTGGCTGGAAGGTGGCCCTCAGGCCTTACTGGAGGGCTTCAAGCAGCCGCCCAATCAACGCAAAGATAGCTCCAGGTTCCCCATACCGGATGAGGCGCAGCTGTCTGGCATCGATGAATATCTGATCGCGCATTTATTGCGCTCGGCTCCGGGGTCTCCAATCTACAATATCGACGCGTCGATATTCGAGCGAGACGAGACTCGGCAGATCTTCGAGAGTGATATGAGTGCTGTCATCGCTTTTGGCAATGCCGTTAATATGCCGCTTGAGGATCCTCCAAGAGCTGTTTTGCCGGCCGCTGGGAGTGATGATGATGTTAGTTCTTCGAGGCCGCTTCTTCAGGACAGGAAGACCGCAGTCAAGTTTTGGGGGTTCAAGGTCGGACGAGGTCTTCTGATGTCCGCTGGGGAGGACATCAACTTTCAATCTGTGGACCTGGCTTTCGGCGGTCTTGGCAATTTTGAAGCCGACGAAGGGAGGGTTCAAGAGGATGTAGATCTCGATGAAAACGATGATGTAGTTGAGAAAGTCAGCTTGGTCAAAAGGCATATAGAGGGCTCGATCGGAAGCGCTGGACCTAGCTCCAAGGATACTATCGAAGGCCGCGCCGAGCTTGAAGCTTCGACTACGGAGGGCCATCCATCACCGTCTGTCCAGCCAGATGACTCAGACATCGACATCGAAGATACTGGCTCGGACGCAGAGGTGATCTTGATGGATGATTTACACGATGAAATAGCCGACCATCTAGCTGCAGAAGACGATGACGAAGATAATGATGGAAATGACGGCGAGGACAGTGATGCAGATGACGATGACGATGGGGATATCACAGCCGAAGAGGGACAATTCATGTTCCAATCTGCTTCCGACAGAGGTAAGTTACGTGAAAAGGTCGAGGCAGACGTGCCTTGTTACTCTCATACGCGGAAATATACTGGGCACTGCAATGTCAAAACTGTCAAGGATGCGAATTTTTTTGGTTTGCAGGATGAGTATGTGGTTAGTGGTAGCGATGGTGGACATCTCTTCATCTGGGACAAGAAGACTTCGGAGCTTGTCAACATACTCGAGGGTGACAATGAGGTTGTTAATGTTATTCAAGGCAAGTGCTATGCTTTATGCTCATCTAGGGGCTCTTCCTCTAATATAAACCTATAGGACACCCCTACGAGCCCCTCTTAGCCGTCTCGGGAATCGACCATACGATCAAGATCTTCTCCCCTGACCACCGCGCCCAAGCCGATGCCCAAGTCGGCATCAACATCAGCTCCACCACGCACGGTTCCTTTGGCTACTCGTCAATATCAGGACGACGCCGACCCCGCCATGGCTCGAACGACGAGCCTCAACCAGAGGGTCTAGCCAGCCGCAAACGCATGCAGCAGAGCTATCAGATCATCAGCCAGAACGATGTGCAGAGGCAAGGGGGGATGCGGGATGCTTTCATCACTGTGAGTGCTGATGGCCCCTCTATGCACGTGCGAATGATAGAGATGGGGTTTCGGGAGTGGATTCGTTGGCTTGATGGCTGATGTTTTGTGTGTTGTCAGAGAGGGATGTTGGCGCAGTTGGCTGCTAGGTTAAGGGCGAGGCAGGGCGGGGCTGGCGGGCCGGGTGGAGGAGTCGTATTGGACGAGGATGGGGGAGCGGTGGTGGTGGATGATAATTGTGCAGTAAGTTGTAGCTTTGGGGGAGATATTGGTTGATTGGGGGTGTGCTGACCAAAATATAGATAATGTGATTAATTGTGCACTGTAAGTGGGTTATGGGAGATAATTCAGCATTATGAAAATGCCACGATCAGATTGCATGGAGAAACCGTTGAAGCTCGAGGGCTGCCAGATCATACATATCCAAAGGCGCTCTAAGCCTAAAATTTGCCCAAGTCTATCCATTCGTTCTAGTCACTAGAAATATCACACGCACAGTAAATGGCAGGGCTTGGGGGATCCGAAGCACCGTCGTCAAAACCATGAGCCTTTCAAACGAGCTCACAAGTTGAGTCTGGTGAGGACAGTTGGCATGCTAAAGTAACTTCGTTCGGGGCCATTTTTATTGCCCTTTTGGCGACTGTTATTAAGAGTTACCTGGCAACTTTCAGACTCGAGCTAGCTGAACAACTAGGGACAAGTCGAGCTGACCATCCACGGAAGTGGTAGTTACGTAACGAAATACCGACGTGCGAGCTGACCGTACCACCGTCGATAAGGGGAAGGAACATAATACTCGCAGGCGACGTGTCAATGCTACCCTCACTGGAGTGACTTCTGTGTCAATATTATATATACTGCAGCAGGCTCCGAGCTAATGCCGCAAGTACTCATCCTATAAACCGGCAACGCCCTCCCATTTGGTTAGGGTTAGGGTGTGGGAGGGCGAGGGTTGCCGGTCTAAGTGATACAAACAAAATGGTTTATAATAATTAGATACCTTTGTGATACCATTTCAAAAATAATCTCTCCACTTACAAAAGATGGCAGGTTGGACATGATATCAAGTTCAACTTTGGGATCACATGCTTCGTACAAAGAAAACTTTCAAGCATATGATAGGATTGATGGAACTATGCATGTATTATGTTCTACTGCTTTTAAACTGATTTTCTAGAATCCTCAGTCTCACCGATCTATGGGATATGAGAAAGTATTCCATCCCCGCATGTTGCGCCTCTGTTCGTGCTCGGTGCCTTCCGTTGCAGAAAGAATCGGTCCGGCCCTGCCATGTACCATTGCAATAGATGTGTCTTCTCGCCGCCCTCTCATGCATCTTCCGTAGGCGCAAGGTCTCCTGAGCAGTAAAAAGTCCTGCAATTACCTTCAGCCCTGGTCACCCTGCCCTCCTTGACACAGGTGATACATAGGCCCTGTTGATGCTCGACAAGCTTCGTCACCGATTCAAACAGTAGTCGTTTGACATTCTTCGGTTGGCTTTTGGTGTTGCAGAGTGTGTCCTGAAATCCATCCGTGTCGGACTCGGAAGCGTAATTGCTGAAGCGATACAGGTCGCTCGGTATCCTTACAAGTGCTATCCTATCGAGCCTTGCCGACATCGGCCATAGTCCAAGACTACTAAGCTCCTTAAAGTAGTGACTGATTTCCGAGAGCTGGTACCATGCTCGGGGATTAGTATCCCCACGGTGATCTTCTTCACAATCGTACTTGACGAGTGAAGCTATGATAAGCTCAATTTGTTGTTCTAGGTCATGGAGGGTATGATCGCGCTCAGTGTTCATGGAATCTGGAAAAAGGGTAAGGGTAGCATGAATTAATCGTTGGCTGAATTGAACGATCCACCTACCAACTGGACGTTCTGGAAGTATGCCGACTCCGAGTCGAGCACTTGGTATAGCGAGAGTCTTTGCCTTTGTGTAATTCTTGATCAATATTTTTGACATGTCCCAGAAAGTGTCCCTATATCCCAAAGCATACGAAATGCATAGGAGTTCTGGCGTGGAAACGTTAATCCAACAGGAAGTCCGCCATTGCTCCAACCAAACGTGGCACCAGGAGCAAAGAGCTTTTGATAGGTCGTATTTGTCGTAGAGCGTGGCCATAGCCATCAGGACGGCGACCGTGGGGCCTCCTACAGTCGAATTGTAACAGAAATGGAGCGCTTTGCAAATCCATACCATGGCCGCGGGGTCATCTTCAGGAAGAGGTACAATCAATATGGTCGACATCCACCTGAGAGTGTGTTGCCGATGGTGTAGTGCTAGCCACGGCAGTCGAGTCGATACGAAAACTTCAGTAATGCTCTGAAATCCTAGCGCTGTGTTTGACGATGGAAAGAAGTGGAGCAGATGACTGGGAGGAAGACTAATGGACCGACGTAATAAAGGATATCTGCCGTCAGAATTTTCAGCACGAAAGTGTCGTGGCGTAAGAGTGAATTCAATACCCATATAGCGATCAGGCTAGGTGTTAAATCAATTATCTGGAAGCAGGATTGCCGTAGTATTTGAAGAGTCATCATTCGCTAACGCTTGGCCTTCTGTGAATCTCGTGCTCAATATAGCAGCGAAAACTGGCGAGGCTAAATTGAGCACTTCGGAATGGAGGCGAATCGATTTCTGATCTTCGCATGATCCGATTTGCAACACAAGGTCGCCAGCTGGGTCGATATCATGTTGCGACGCCATAGCTGAAGGTAGACCTCCTTTCGAGGTTGAAGAGCTAGTGTAGAAAGATTTGTGGTTGCTGTACGGAGAAGGAATGGATCGTGTATGACCCAAGATATACTGATTACAAGAGAGAATAAATTACTGAGACGAACATGTGTTGCCAATCATTTCAAACAAAAAGCTAAGCTTTTAATTCACGTTGGCTTGTTCGCAAGCACAGCTTTGAGGGGAAGGATGCCCCTCAAGTAGGTGACCACGCATTATATATTACTTCTGTTATACTTACGATATTTTGCGGCACACTTGTCCACGGTTAGCAAAATCAACACGTCCAATTATACATAAATCTTCTATGAGTGCGTGGCTATCAAAATTCTAAGCTCTTGCAAGATTTATCCTGACTATGAAGTCTAGCCCTCTCGCTATAAAAAGTTTGTTATCTGCAAAAGCAACCTCTCGCTGACGGTTTTCGATGAAGGCTCATTGTTGTGAAATCGTTCAATTAAACGCATCTAGAGCGTAGCCTAGGTTTTAGCCTCACGGTTACCCGAATAGGAAATGCTTGCTATTATCCACACCCCCGGAATCCCGCTTGCCTCTATTTTTATTTGTGTACTCAAGTTGGTAAGACTCGCTGATGCATGTATAGATATATTTCGGAGCTCCAAGAGATAACATCATTGAAAGTCATCTTCCGACATTCGCACAACCAAAGTCTCTCAAGCCAGCACCATGTATTTTCCCCTCCACCTCCCAATACTCCCCTAATTATCCCTCTCCACTGTCCTAGCCAAGCCCACACTCGAAGAACGATGCAGCCAAGGCAGCTGCTCGCCGAACGGATCATTCAAATGCGTCGTCTTCAATTCCGTATCTGTAAATTTATCGAAGTAGAAAGAATTCCGACTACTACTGTCTAACCCCCAGAATAGCAAGAGTGTGAAATGGATGCTGGGTGACAGTCGCAAATTGCCCGGGTGATACTTGCGTTGTTTCCTTTGTATTGTTTGTTTCTGAGCAATGAAATGTGGACAGGGAGCTGATGGTTTGATACCGCCAGACGGGTAGATGATTTGAGTGCCTTTACGCTCGCGAAGAGGGCTGGAAGCGATGAGTCTTCCCCACGCGGACTGGGTGGTTAGGATGTGTGATCGACTTGAGTGTAGGCTTCATGCTAGAGGAAGCGAAGGTTGAACGGTGCATTGACTTTGGACAGTAAGCAAATTGATATGTATAGCAGCTTATGGCGCCTGGGACCTGCAAAATATTGACCCCTCACGAGCGGTAACCCTGAATTGTTCTATAATACAGTGTATGTCATTTTGTATGGCTTGGGGCAAAACCGTGTTGTAAATTTATGTGCCTGAAACAGGTGACGAAGGCTTGAATTGCGCTCTGTATTGTCTAGTGGAGGAGTGTTTGGTATTGTTCGAAGGCCTCTGATCCGTTCTCATCAATCCCTATACTCACACCAGTGTCTCAAGCTAGTCTCGCAAGCACGTTCCATACCTTGACCTCTATGATTTCCTATTGATTCTCTCTCAGAGGGCACGACTTCACACCTCCCTCAACTGATGATTGCAGTATGCTCAACCATTGCGCTCTGCAAGTGTTTCGCAGTTCCATTCTTCATATGCCCCGCAATTACCATCCTCTTTCGTGATCTTGCCTTTGTTAATGCAGCTCAGACACAATCCTTTCTGGTCTGTTTGTGCTCTATACGCAGCCTTCTTCAAGACCGACCTGAAATTGACCACTCCAACATGCCTCATACACTGAGAGTGTTGATTGTGATACTCAACATCCTCGGAGTCGTTGGGCTTGTATGTCTCAAAATTCGAGACCTGCTTCATGATGTAAGGGATATTGGATTTGCGGGGTGTTTTCGACAAAGGCCAAAGATCCAAGCGACTTAGCTCTTGGAAGATGTATCCAATGATCGTGAGGAGGCCACACATTTGTAGGCCTACGCGATGATTGTTCCTAGATATGCACTTCGCACTGACATAGGGAGCTATGATATCCTCAATGGCGGTCTGTAGATCCAAAACACCCTCCTCACGTCGGCCATTGATGGAAGCTGGATTGTGGATACGTCAGTCAAGAGCTTCTTGGAATTTGTAAGCAGACTTACCCAGTAATCGGTCTGGAAGCAATTCCTTCGCAAGACCTGGGTCAGGAAGATCCACAAAATCCGCATTGTAGTAAAGCATAACGTCTCGTGTTATGGACCAGAACGCATGCTGGTTGCCAAATGCGCGTGCGATGTAGATCGCCTTGAAACATCGCTCGTCGCCCTTGAGTGTATCTATCCATGGCTTCATCCACAGCTCACTCCAACTCCCAAGTGCGAGCGAGGCATTGTACTTATCACACAATTTGGCTAACGTGAAACAAAGCTCAAACGTGATGTTTTTGTCGTTCATGTTCAACTTGAGGTGCAGAGCGTAGCAAAGCTTTATCATTGCCTCGGCGTCGTCTTCCGGGAGAGAGACAGAAGGGGCCTCGTAAGCGGATGGAGTTCGAAGAGCTTTGCCTTCTGCGAAATGAGGACCGAACATTGCAGCGAACACAGGTGAGGCAAGAGCCAGCACTTTAGAACAGACCTCGATCGCCACTTCATCTGGGCCGACCAATAGCACAAGGTCGCAATCTGGGTCTGCAACTACCTGAGAGCTAGATAGTGATGTGGTATCCGCCATCGCTATCGATTCCATGCGAAGAAGTTTGGTATCGATGTGAAGGTATTGTTGGTGTCTGGTAATGGGGAAGCTTTCAAGAAGATTTATAGGACACAGAACCGGAAACCCGATCTCAGCCTTACCAAAATCAAGAGCCTTGTATCACACTGTGAATGAAAAGTGACTGTAAATAAAGATTCAAAGAAAAATGTTATGTCTAACACAGTGGTAAGCAGCCCGTTGACACTTCAGCGTTCTGGAGTGAGTAGCGTTTTTGAGCGATGCCTCCTGATATACCACCGAAACAATGTGGCCAGAAGAGAGTCGTGCCGAAGTTTCTTGACAAAGTGAAGGCTTGAGGACCTCCAAAGGTGATAAAAGGTGAATGAAAAGCGGCATAAACCTTCCCATTAGGCTTCTGTTCCTACACGTTTTCGCAGCAAACAGGCTAACAGGCTAGCATCAGCAGTCCAAATTTGGCAGATTACCCGAATCAGATCTTTCATTTCTATTGAATTTAAGAACCTTCGAATCATGGCATGGTATCAAAAAACCTGGTTGAACACAGGCCTACGCCTTGGTTCGACAATAAAGGTTGTATCTGGCTAAGTCTTCTCACCATGACTCTGTACTCTGCATCCCCACTGTCCAACCACTGACCTTTTCACCATTCGTACCAAATCCGCCTCCTTAGATCATCAACCTCTCAACCTTATCTTTCAGCGACCGAATCTGTCCCATCAACTCGCTAGCCTCGTTCGTCGTAATACCTGGCCAAGGGTTAGCGTATATCTTCATTCATGCATTTTGAGATGGCGCATGCGTTCAGGGGAAGGATAGGTGTTTTCCTTACTTGCACTGATGACCGCCCTGCTCACACCACAAGCCCGACCCAAAGCCGTCTTACTGGGAACGTAGATATATGGCACATTTTTATCTTCACACAGAAGAGGCAGGTGGAGGAGGATAGCCTGGTCGTCGATTAGCTTGATACCAAAAAAAGAGCCATTAAGGTTTCCTACAAGAGGTGCAGTGTCTGCTGCGAGCACTATGATCTCGCTTGTGCCACGATTGAGGGTCTTCGTCGCTTCGTTCGCGCCTTTCTTCAGCCTGTAGTTCATTAGAATATTGACCTCTTTCGATTGCGTTAACACTTACTGGCGATAGTGTGAAGCTTGCTGGACGAGGTCCAAGATCTCCTGGCTAAGAGCCTGGTCGGCGATGGGCCATGCTGCTGATTGGTCTGCCATCGCGAGCTTCTACTTTGAGTGTGGGTCTTCGTGGTGGAGGAATGTGGTGTTCTTGCTTACGCTGTTGCAAAGGGTTCACTGCCGTAGGCTCGCCCTTTGCTGCGTCGTCGAAAGAGTGTTTAAGAATTTCACAAAAAACATCGATTCCTAGGCGTGGACTTTGAGGTTGTAGAAGCTAGCACGTGACTAAGTCACTAGCGATGCCAAGCCGCCATTCGATCCTCGAATCTCTCCATCTTCATCGTCACCACTAACATCAAAGTCCAGCTCTCTATCGTCTTGATCGACTATCTTCTATTCTACGCATAGTCATTCTCCGTCTAGGACCGCTGCTTTTACAGTCTTCAAGATGTCGTCAGATCTTTGGTATGCACCCTTCCCAGTTGCTTTTGTCTGCCTATCTGGCCGTGGGGCGACCTCCTGCGTAGGAGTCCAGGGGATCTGCTCCAAGCTTCCTGGATGTGAGACTCTCCGAGATAGCCTTTGCTGACATAGAGTGTCTTTGATAGCCCCGTGTATGCCGTTAGTGCCCCTCTGATCCCGCCTCTGTGACCTGCAGGAGCGCAAGCTTGAAGATGGCAACCATGATATACCTAATATGGATATTGACAATTCTGACAGCCCTTCTTCGGCGCTATGGGTTGCACCTCCGCCATCGTCTTCACCTGCTTCGGTGCCGCCTACGGAACAGCCAAGTCCGGAGTCGGAATCTCAGCAATGGGTGTCCTCCGACCAGATCTGATCGTCAAGAGTGAGCTACATCGCTATTTGCATTGAGGAAAGGGACCTAACCCACATGTTCAGACATTGTCCCCGTCATCATGGCCGGTATCATTGGTATCTACGGCCTTGTCGTCTCGGTCCTGATCTCCGACGGCCTGAAGCAAGAAATGGCACTCTACACCGGCTTCATCCAATTAGGTGCTGGTCTTAGTGTCGGTTTGGCTGGTCTTGCTGCTGGGTACTTTACCCCTCCTTCCCTCTGTTACCCCAATACTAAACCAAAATAACAAATTGCTGACAAGTGATGCCCAGTTTTGCAATCGGCATCGTCGGCGACGCAGGTGTGCGCGGTACAGCCCAACAACCAAGACTGTTCGTCGGCATGATCCTGATTCTCATTTTCGCCGAAGTGTTGGGTCTGTACGGGTTGATTGTGGCGCTGTTGATGAACAGCAAGGGCACAACGGATGTGACCTGCAAATAGGCGACAGGCAAGATTGGCACAAACAACGGACTTCGATCATGCAAAGACATCCGTATTCCTATAGGATCACGTTCTAATCTCAATCACCTTCACCACTGTATGAAAATAAGGAGAAAACTGCGCTAGTTGAGGGGGTGGTGGTAGTGGATGGAGGGTAGTGCTCTTTTGGCGTTCTTGTGCATTAAACTGTCGCGGTAGATAAGGGATTTGAAACATCTTTGATCTTCAATTGCCTTGTTGTGCTCCAGCTTTTGCTGCTTTCATCTAGGCAGTGGCTACAGAATGCTGGTCAAGCCTCATCAGTTCAAAACTAGCGAGTGAGAAGTTCACATGTTCACTCGCTTGGAGTACGTTGGAGGGAAGGAGAGCTCTGCGTGCCCCATTGATATAAGAGAAAGGGGACTGTTCCCTTCGCTATGCCGTACGCCGACGCCCTAGGTTTGAAAAGCAGAAACCCAGCGGAAAGTATAGGAGAATCATATCATCTACGTTCAAATCGCCCAAAGCAGCTTCACACTCAATAGGCTTCAGCATCCGCTTGCAGATGCAGATGTGAACACAGCCCATGTGCGTTCTCTCTCTCTCTCTCTCTCTCTCACTCTCTTAAGCGGAAATCCTCACGTCCTATCCAACCTCCTCCTCAAATTCTTCGTCCTCTTCATTAGCTTCTTGTACTTGTGCTTCTTCATCTTTAGCTTCCGCTGCCTCTTCACACTAATAGCACTCCACACCACCTCCTCACCCACCCGATCCAAATACTGCAATTGCCTTTCCCGCATGCGGCCCAAGAAAGGCTGATTTCGTGGCGCAGGTGGGAAATATCTAACGGAGCCTTCATCTGACGGCGAAGGCTCCTCGACGATGGGTGTGGTGTGTGTTTTGTAGGATTTTCCGCCGTTGGGTTGGGTGATTTCGTGGATGGTGAGGGTGGTAGTGTAAGATTTTTGGGTTGGGGCGAGCTGAGCTTTGGCTTGGTTTTGCTTTTGCGACTCCGATTGTGAAGGATCTGGTTGGGCCATTTCTTGGGCTGAGCCCATGGGGACAGGTGGAGGGGGTTTCATGTATGGGCGAAATGTTTTGACCATTTCTTGTAGGTTGATGTAGAGGGTTTTGGCTGGGATGTCGAGATTGTGGGTGGGTTGGTTGGCATTGGAGGAGGATTCTTGAGTCACGGCTTGACGGAGGTCCACTTCTTCTTGGGTCATTTGCTGAAAATTTTGTTCGTGGACGCCCGAGGCAGCACTCTCGAAGGTATCCACGGCGGATGATTCTGTGTAGATGACGTCTGCTGGTTTGGCCTTGGGTGGTGGCTTGACGTCGAATATGGAGGAGAACGCCGCGGCAGAATCCATAGGGGGTATTGGTGAATTTAAAGCCATGGGTCGGTGCTGCGAGAAGAAGGAAGCAGTCTGGATATCTATAGTGGTTGTTAGCTAGGCGATTATCTGCTGCCACGGGTGCACGGCTTACCAATGTGATGTATATGGTTTGTAGAAGGCACACTTGGCAGGCTCAGCGATGATTCAGGAGCAGTCTTTGCTACTGCCTCGGAAATGGGATCTTTCGTCTTGCGTTTGCTGGGGCGTCTACCCGTCCGTTTCTCAGCGCCCTCCTTGACAGGCGTTTTGGCATCTTTGGCAGGAGCCTCAGACGGCGTGGTGATAGCTCTGGGCTCATCTTTGGCTGAGCTTGATGCTTTCGAGGACGAATGCTTGCGCTGGTGTATGTGTGCAGAGGGACCTTTGGGAGGGCCTGCTATCAGTGCCTGGGAAGTCCTGGCAAGCGCGGTACAAGATAGGCAGGTCCAATTGTTGCTGCGAGCGATTCCACTGGAATATCGTGACAGCATGGCGCCGTGGATGAAGGTGGGTGACAAAGCCTGTCGGCGTGAGCTTGTAGAGTGACGAAGTGGAGAAGTTCTGTCGTATCGCCGAACTCGTTGGGGGCAAATGCCAAGCCTTCTATAATAGCCCACCGTAGACGGCGGCCGCCTTAGGCCGATATGACATTCTGCCTCAAGATAGCCTTACAACGTGTCTGTTTGCTTCCCAAACGGCCATTAAGGTATTGGAGATGTTTGAGTATCTGTATATTATTTGCACTTCTAAGCCACCCTTTGATAGTCTCGCATTCTACGGTCTTCGACTCCAATTCTTCTCCAATGTAGACGCTTTTGCTTTAATCGTAAAGCACGTTACTCGTCTAAGTCATGAGAACATGCGTCGAAGGAAGCTAGAGATGGCAAGAAAAGCAATGTACGCCGGCGAAAATGCACAGGGGTATAGCAAGGCGAAGGCGGTGGGATGGGATTCCGATTACCCTTGGCAACAGCGAGCCTGCAGCAGTGACTGGCCGCGAGATCCTGTTTTGCATCGGTATGCTGTCGATCGTCACAGAATGAAGGTCTTGACATTTGCCTGGATGGATGTTATCCTGCGCGCTTTGCAAACGTCACAGAATTAAGGTGGTGAGATTGTCCTGAATAATAGTATCCTGCACGCTCTGCATCGTTAGCTTCAACAGGTTCGTGTCCGTCGCGTTGGTAAAATGGACATAGAGTTCTCGGTCCGCGGTCCGGTTGAGGCTTCGAAATTTGCTTGCAAAATATTCGGATGCCGCTTTGTAGTCGTTCGATGCGCCGGTGTAGTCTGGGAAGTAGTCTCTGACTGGCTTCTCGGATATCTTCTCTTTGAAGAGATCGGTTTTGTTCAGGAACAGTATGATCGAGGAGCTCTTAAACCAGGTAAGGCTCATAATTGACTCGAAAAGGAGTAAGGCTTCCTGCATTTGGTTCTAGCAAATCATTTGAGTCAGCAGGCGTTCCATTGCTGAATGTAGTGGATCGCATACCGCCGTCTTGTCCTCGACCAGACATTGGTCATATCCGCTGAGTGCGGCGACGAACATGAGGCAGTGGACTCCTTCAAAGCAGTGGACCCACTTCTTACGCTCCGAACGCTGGCCTCCAACGTCAAACATGTGGTAATTGAGTTGTCCGAGCTCGAACAAAGTCTCTGTGATTCCTGTTGTACGAAGGCGAGACCGTAGAACGTCTTGATCACTTGGCAGATAATCTTTGGCAAAGAGCCGGTCGATGTTGGTGTAATAACTAAAGCTATGAGCGGGTGACAGCTGTAACATGAAGGTACGGGCTTACTATTGTATGTTATCATGAAGGGCATACTCGTTGCCGCGTTTTATACACTTTTGGACGGCCTGGTCTTCCCACAGTCCTTTCATAGCTGTTCGACACTGCGGTGGAAAAGTATCATCAGGACCAATGTCCGCCGCAGAAGCTATAATGCGTTCGTATTCCTGGTCAATGGTCAGATGTGAAGTGACGTGAGGGAGCTGTAAAAAGATTTTACCTGAGACTTATCGTTCCCGTAGTCTAGACCGAGCTCTCGCATCTCCTCTGCAATAATCTTGAATGCGACTATCATGTTCGAAAAGATGACTTGACGGACTTCCTTCCGCTCGTCCAGACGAAAGCCTTCCGAGTATATGATGCGCATCTGCTTGAGGATCGTTGATTTCCCAGATTCTCCAGCTCCCAGAAGCAAAATCTTCACCTGCTTCGCTTGTGCTTTCTTGTCCTTGCGAATCATTTTCTCGATCTCCAGGTTCTTCCTCCTATCCTCGCTATTCGAGCGCGCGAGGCTATTGCCTCCAGTTCTAGGGAAGCACATGCTGAAAACCATAGAGTCCCGCTCTTTGATGGTAGAAATTTCCCACTTGGGGCACTTGAAGGAAGTTCCGAGGTAAAGCCGTGACGAGCGCACTCTTCCCCTGAGGTTCTGGTTTCAGATGAACAGGACCAGTCCAACAATAGCCTTGGCCCACACGGTATTGTATTTATATGGGCAGAGTGAATTCTGCAAGTGGGGACTCGGGTGTGGAGCGGGAGATTATCTGTTACCAGAATGATGATAGTGAAGGAGGAAGCTCTTCGATGAGGGCCCAGAACGGTGAGAGCTGTGACAGGGCAAAGCGACTGCCTATGGGACGTACACGATGGTCAGTACAATATTTCAGCAGCGTTGTTGTGTGCTTCCTAAAGTAGTGAAGACACTTTTACGTTGATATTGTTGCAGGCAATGGCCCCCACCAAGCAGATTACTGCTTCTGAGATAGGAATTGACGTACGGGGCTTAGTCCCTATAAGCGGAGAGTACGAAGATCAGTGTAGCGTCATTCAGGAGACCACACTTGCGACGAGGTGAGTATATATTTGGAAGACCGTTGGGCAAGATCAGCAGCGTAATGGGCGGTCTGTCACCACTGGAATCTGCTCCTGTTACGCTCACAAGGGCCTGTATACTCGAAGATTGGAAAGTAGATGGCTGGAAGTGAAGCACACGAGCAGTCTCCAGGTGATAGAATGTTGGACTTGGAAGGCTATGAGCCGATGTGTTTCGTTTGCCGATTTGACTCGAAGTGAGACGTGGATTGCTCCGGTAGGCGACTTTATGCCGTGGAGCGCAAGTAGTCTAGTACTGCTCTTGATAGGGCCAATGGAAGATTCAGTATTGCGCAGTCATGAAGGCATTCGCCCGCTATTATGTGATGGTGGGGAAAAGGCAAGTGGTTGCCGTTAAGCTGCATCTGCAGCTGAACGGTGAACGGTCAACCGGGAAGGTGCACCACCATGCATTGATCATTTCCGACTCTGAAACAACAGAAACTCACGTGGGAGCGGACCCTAAAATGCCCGGCCTTGTCGCTTTAGGTAAGCGCTTCTCCCCTGAATGAAGTGCCCGAAGGGTGTGAGGGTCTAAATGACATCTCGCGCTACGAGCACCCATCTTCCTTCCTCAATTTCAGCTTCAGCTTATTTCAACCTCTTTCAGTCCTTCATTCATGTTACGGCGCCTACTCCTCTCATTGCTACCATCTTGGTGCTCCTTGAATAATGACAGACTCTGACCCTCATTGGTCATGCATGCCTTTCTACATCGGGCTCTGTTCTGGTCACTACCTAGCATACAAGCTCGTTCTTCGGTTGGGAAGTGAAACCGCCTTCCATTATACCGCCTCATACAGCCCCCACACGCTGAGGCACGACATCAAGATACAGTCTCGCTCGGGCACAGAGCCCCAGAACATGACTTCATTGCCATCTCGGAAGCTTGTTTAATAGGTCAAAATTTGGCTAGTTGATCGCCAAGTTCTTCATATCGAACGTGCCACGTCGCTGGTCTGGTCCGAAATATCGTATGCGGCTGAACCATTCTCGGATTCGCTACAATCACTTACGTGGGTTTCCGCGAGATGGCTAGTGTAACGTTTTTCTTGAGTCTGTCACATTATAAAATTGCTAGCACCGTTCTCTTTCTGCAACACCTCAGATCTCTGCTTGCTTCTTCGTGGAAACCTCAAACTTTATATGCAGACCGACAAGAGAAATAAATTAAGTGAGAGGAAATCAAATGGACTTTTCCTAGCTGCCAACTTTTCAGCGAGAATGAGACCGGTCTGGGTCTTGATCAATTGGCTTCTATGATATGCCGCAGACCTATTTCCTACGATTACTTTTGGCCGCCCTGTCAACCATATCGGAAATGCCGGACTGGCATTATGGATTTTTGGGCCCCATTTTCTTTCTTTCAAACACGTTGTCGTCCGGGTAGAGAGCTCCTAAAACAGGCAATCACCTTCCACCAGTTGGGAATTAACTAGTCGAAACGGAAGATTCAGATCTTGCTCGCAGGATTCATGGACCTAATTTCCACATCGGATTCGCTCAAGCCAGGGCACAGCCTAGATCCTGATCTGGCATCGTTTCAACTCCACAATCGTGTATTAGGCCTTTTCATTCGACGAAACTTGGTTTCAAGATGCGAGCATTCCATGACAAGGTATAAAGCCATCAATCCCATCTGTGGGTCGCCCAGTCCACACTTGCCTACTTGAAACGACAATTATAGACCGTACCTCTGTTTGAGCTCTGGCGATGCCATTGAGTGTTGCAAATACCTCTCCTGGGTGCTTCCAAGACCCGAATCGTAGGTTCAGGTCCGGACAAGTTAACCTGGTAAGTCGTAAGTCGATCACTCGGTCCATTTCCGTTCGTTTGATGAACATAGATAGCAATTTTTGTTTCCAGAGCTCCCGATGAGGCAAGAGCAACCGCATTCCACATAAATTCTTCATTCGAGTGTTTCTCCATACTACATCGCGAGTGATGTTTCGTATCTTGTCTTCATGTTTTTTCATAGCCACAGGAAAGGACAATCTTAATTCTTTAATCCAAGTTTCATGCAGCTAAATTGAAAATAGCGATCCTTCTCCATTCCAGACCGGCTCAGAATGAATTCTGTCACAATTAGGGCATACGGGCCAGCGATGCAATGGCTAACAAAGCCGGCGTGTGATCCAGTGGCAGGACTGTCCCAGTTGGGCGATAGCGCGTACACAGATGGAATACGTCATATGATTTGCTCTCAGTCGTGTTCTTAGGATGCTTGTCGAGCAGAGCACAGGGCAATCCGTATAATAGCATGGACTCTGAGAATGTAAATCTGCTAAGATATGCTTATCTCAGACTTGAACGTCCAGAAGATTCGACTGATCGATACGGCTAAGAGCCTCTATCTCGTACCGATTGTTCTTGATTCATCAGGGTCTATACATTGATGTGACAATGGGCTAGACAATAGCAAAGAGATCTCTATTAAAACGATTACTCAACTCCTCCCGCTGGCTACCAGGTGCAGACGCGCAACATCTAGGCCAGGTAGAGATAGCAATGCGACCCATGCACACGATGCACACCATCTTAGGCAGCCCGTCCTCCAATTCTACATATGCACTTGAAACAGCCCTCACCGCATTTGTTTTTCAGACATGAATATCAGCAAAGGTCTACAGGGGCCGAGAATCGGCACAATATGGTTTTGGGGAAAGTAGGCCTATTGGAGAGGAAGAACGCGATGAGGCTCGATTGAAGAGTGTCAAAAGTGCGGAGGGAGGTGGCTTGCGGCAATCATAAGCGAGGCGACCGCGAAGGATGGCCTGATTCGGTGAGGATGCAGTGAGTATGTAATTTCTTGGCAGCTGACCAGAACATGCTGCAGGTTCGTGTTAGCAGCTGCAGGGAATCTTTTGAGCCCACTACCATGCTGCAAAAGACGAAAGTATTTACGCTTCCTCCAGTCAAGCGTCACTTAGGTCACACTCCAACAAAAATGTGGCTGTCTGCCATGGCTTACCCTGCTATTTCCTCCTCAAGCAGATTGTCCACACGTGGCACTACTGATAATGGTGCTTGGGGGCGGCTGCTTCATGCAGAATATGCTTCAAAGTGTAAAAGACGGTGTAGGCCTGCAGCCGATTTGCTGTGTCTATATAGCTATGACTCTTGCCATTTGACATCCGCTGATATCACCTAACAACAGTCACGACATTGCTCCCAAACATTGTCCAGTGCGACCCCAAGCTTTGCACCTCAAAAGCGTTGATCAACCTCCAGCCTTTCTCATCTTCTACTCAAACCGTTATCACTACCTGTCATGGATCAATTATACATAACGCCTGGCCCAGAATACTGCGGCTCACCAATGTCCTTCGCTCACGTCCCAGAGCTCGTGCCCTGCAGCTACGACGATACCTCAACCGACCCCAGCCCAAGTCCTCCAATGGTGAGTTCTTATCTCCATCGTCTACATCAACATCGAAAACTTACAATGTTCTCTCCAGACGTACTCCAGCCTCGACAACTACCAAACCTCCTACTCCAGCCCCACAACCTACCCCCAATACATCGAAACGCAGCCTCAAATCATCAACTCAATCGAATTCACCGACCTCACCCGCCCACAACTGGAAGACCGCCGACGGCGGCGCTCAAACACGACTCAAGACAAAGAAATAGTCTCCAACATGCGCATCCGCCGTCGAGCCCAAAACCGCGCCTCCCAACGCGCCTTTCGCGAACGCAAAGAAAAACACGTCCAGCACCTCGAAGCCGAGCTCTCGGAACTCGAAAGCAAGCACCGGACCCTAGCCAAGTCGTACACAGACTTGGATAGCACACATGCGCTGTTGAAGCGGGAGGTAAGGCAGTTGAAAAGTGAACTCGAGTCTGTGAAGTCGAGTCGAGAGGGTTCGGTCATTGGGAGTGATGGGAATCAGCAGTCATCGGCATCGACGACTTTCTTTGATCCATTCGCGTCTGAAGGCTTTTTTGGGGGTGGGGGTGTCGAAATGGGGTTCTAGAGGTTGACACGTGAGGGTGGAGGAGTTTGGTGTTTCGATGGCGATGGCGATGGCGACGCGATGACGATGTGCGATTGCTTGCGTACGGGTTTCGGTGCGGGCTTCAATGGTGTGTTTTTAGCGGGGAGGCAACCTTTGGGTGATATTATTGTGTTCTCTTGAATCTACCCAGGCAAATCGGCCTGATTGGCTGGTTGGTTGGTTGGTTGGCGTTCAACCGCAATTTATACCACTTCTTACCTTCATCACTCCGTGTTCTTGCGATTGGACTATCAGCTTTTGTTGGGATGTTTGATCGAGTGATTGCGAGAGCCTGGGCTCGGGTCTGAAGTCTGAAGAGCTTCTGAAGAGCTTATTACTGCGCCTTATACGGAGCAAGCGTTCGTTCTACTCTTGTATCCTGTTCTTCTATGACGAGCGATGGCGGTGGAGCAATCTTTATCGAAATCCGATCCACGATCTATCCATCCCGGCATGAATAAACAGAGTTGCAATAATGACGAAGAAGTAACGGCAAGTAGAATCATGGCATGTCACGGTTTGAAAATGCAATTTTCGTCGCAAAAACTTACCCCACAATCTACAATCTCCTTGGCCGAACATGCATCTCGGACGCCCGATTCTGGGTTTCCCATTGTGGTCAAGTGCTGACTACCTTACGCCGTGGAACGAGCATTTACTCGACTGGGATGGGTTCAGTAATCAACAAATGCGCGACCCAGAAAGACAATCTGGCAGAGCGTAATGTTGCATTTCAGGGTAGCTGTGCGCGGAAATGGCTTGCTGCAACGCACTGTAAATGCTCCCCCCAAGGTGTTTGTCGCAAAACTAGCTTGCTGAAATTAAGAGGGGATCATAGTGCATGCATGGCTTTTACCACGTGGTAGTGTGACATTGGAGTAGGCGGGCTGCATGTGGGCGTTCGCGACCGAAGGGCGGAAGAGGTTTCTCGTTCGTCGAGGGATTTAAGGTTTGGCGAGATCGAAGATCTGGGTTGGGCGTTATCTTGTAATGTGCAAGCGGTGTAGGATTTGGGGAATGCAGGTGCTCGTTGGTAGATACCGTGTCAGCTGTTCGCACGCATGGATGCAAGTATTTGGATTTCGCGGGCACAGTGATGGTCTTCTCTGCTCGTAGTGGTGCTAGTACGAGCGACATTGAGGAGCTCTTCCGTACTGTGAAGATGTCTTTGGGGGGGTAGAGTAATCGATATTCGCCGATGTTATCAGCCTCGCAATTGCCGTCATGAGCTGGAGGCTATAGATTGCCGATTGTGTCTCGAGCGTCCGAAATCGCTCCAAGGGGGTTGCTTGGGTGAGTTCTATACCTGTCTATAGTTCTCACGTATGCTCTGAGATGTGCGCGGTCAGCTGAAACAAGATAAGCGAGCTTTTCGAGGCTGGAAGGCTGAGTAGATACCAAATTGAAATCATGCGGCTGCTTTTAGGGCGGATGTTTCAAGACTCTGAAAGGGGTGATTGGCAGTTCATCCATGTTGGCGATTTGATGGGCAGAGTTCAAAGGGGCTATGGCTTGTAAGGTGTCTGTGAGTACTGGCAAAGTAGATTGTGGGTCTTTCATTTGACATAAGGCGTTAGCCCCCACCCAAGTCGAAAGTACTGCCAGAGCTTCTGATCATCGGTGCGTTAACGAACGAGTAGGTGTAAGCAGCCCAACCTCTGTGCCGTCGCCGTGCTAAAGGAGGGCTAGGAGACAGTGCCGATGTCGGAAGACACTGTCTCTGATGCGCTAGCAAAGATGAACACGAATCGAGCTCTTTGAAAGTGCCACTGCATTTGCATCTTGCACTTGCATATCTTATGGTGAGGATTTAGGTCGACGGCACGGTAAGTACGATTTTGCCTTTACACCCTGAGAATCAGTGAGCCCATAGCCTTGCCGTGTTGAGTCGGTTTCACGTACTCTTTTCCAACAACAGAAAGGCTATGGGCAGACCTTTAACTCCATATCAATCCAATCTTCTTCCCCCTTCGATAGCAAAGGGACCCCATCGTCAACGGTGGTTTCTATGGTTTCAAGCGGGGCCTGTTCCTCGAGGTACAAGATTCCGCAACGAAAGGTCGTAGACCACGTCTTCGATTTTCTTAACCTAACCCCTTGAAGTCAATAATGATCCTCTCTGAAGTATTGGAATACTTACGTTATACTTGATGCTATCACTTCGTCTCCGAAGCGCGTCATTCTTGAGATTCAGTATCTGAAAGCCTGCATGAAGATCCTTGACGAATCGACTGATCTCCAACGGTCTTTGATAGTCTCCTAGCGTCACAGAATTGACAGCCAATCGTGCCAACTCTTCAATGAGAGTTATGAGAGATTGTAGATACTCTTCAATTGTCAAGTGAAAGGCGTCCTGTTCCTTGAGGCTGACAGGGACTGTATCCTGAGATCAGCGGTTTTATATGCAGCGGTACTGTCGCTTCTTACTATGAAGTAGCTTTCCCACCCCCTCGATCGTGAACAGCTTTCCATCATTCTTGAGCCAACCCCAGAGAACGACAGCCAAGCTCTAATGCTCGTTAGAGAGAAATTTCGATTCCACTTTGCCGAAACACCCACAATGCTCTGCATCTCCCTTGACCACATGCTATTGTACTTGTAGTATGGATGCTTCGACGCTAACTCGTTGAGCTTGGCGACAGTCTCGACTTGTTTGCCGATAGATTCCCAAGCTTCAGCAAGCGTAACGCCGACTGTGCACACGGATCAGTGTGAAAATTGCGGCTGAGATCGGGATCGAAGAGCAAAGCTAACGTTCTGCTTGAGAGATAGAGTGGGCTCGGGAGAGTATTGACATTGTAGTCCTGTCTGGCCAAACATTAGAAAGGTCCCCTGGTCGCAATATGGATGCGAAAGATGTACCCTGCTTTTCCATTGACTGTACTAGGTTCCGTAGCTCCTCCCGAACCTGCGAATCTTCGTCGAATTTAGTCTGGAGCTGCTCGAAGATAGCTGGGCTGACCATTCCCTGGGATGCAGAGCCTACGTTTGCCATGACGGACTTGATTCAACAATGTTCCCCCACAGACAAGCTTAGAGGAAGTTTTCAAGAGGGCAGGTGGTTGTTTGCTATATCAATTCATTGTTCTCTGTAGAAGATCGGCGCAGGGGTAATTATCGCGCTAGTAAGCGACCGCCGCACTTAGACCTTCTGTGATCCTCTCGACCACCCTCAAGGCAAACACAAGGCACAGGATATACACTTCTTTGCGACCTTCCAGCCGATCTTTTACAATGGCTCCCGCAACTGTATGTATTGCACCGCTTTGCTGTTCTGCCCTAGCCTTTTGGCTAGGGTCTCACAGAGCAGTAGGCTAAGTGCAATGTAGAAAACCCAACGTACGAGCGCCTTACGACAAGCACCTCCCAAAGGCCAGAAACCTGGCAAGATCACCAAGAAGGTAAGTGAAGCCGTGCTCTAGCCTTACTTTCTTGCAATGGAACGACAGCTGATCGTTTGCTCGGACACAGTTCATCATCAACGCCTCCCAACCTGCCTCAGACAAGATCTTTGACGTCGCTGCCTTCGAGAAGTTTCTCCACGACAAGATCAAGGTCGACAACCGAGTGGGTAACCTGGGCGACACAATTACCATCAGCCAGCAAGGAGATGGGAAGATCGAGGTCATCGCACATACACAATTCTCTGGGAGGTACCTGAAGTACTTGTGAGTATATGCGTCCAGTATGGGCACGATTGAGATGCTGATGCGGGTGTCCAGGACGAAGAAATTCCTCAAGAAGCAGCAACTGCGGGATTGGCTACGTGTGGTCTCTACATCAAAAGGTGTCTATGAGCTCAGGTTTTTCAATGTGGTCAATGATGATGCGGATGAGGAGGATGAGTAGAGGGGGAAGCTACGGGAGGACAAGTGCAGCAGCTCTAGATTCATCTGGTTGCAATACCAGCGAATGACGAGTCATGCTTCTAATTTTACCTATGCCTCCTATGCATCCAAATGATAAAATGCGACGACGGCAATTTCATGCTCACAAAGCCCCCAATCAAAGACCCTATCATTGCTAATTATCCATAGTTCATACTACGCATTAGCTCGAGCTAGCAATGGGTTTGGATTTCGCTCTTCCAACCTATTTACCGTGGTGCCATATCCAAAGAAACTGGAAGGTAGGCTGTCTAAATAGGCACAACGTTAGAGACTAGACGCTTGGCACCTGAATACGATAGTCTCCAGGCTTCCCCAACGTAACGCAACATCTTGATTCCAGAGCTACAGCAGTAGGGAGTAGATACTTTCCAAGTAGATATGCCGTCCTCGGATACAATGATATGCACCGAGACATGATAACTCCTTTTATTTCGCATTGATCTAGCCTTACGAGAAGTCATCACAAAAGCTACCGTGGATCCCCTCACAGCTTTCAGCCTTGCCTGCGGTATCATTCAAGTCGTCGACTTCAGCACCAAGGCGGTGAAAAAGTGCCGAGAGCTTTACAAAGACGGTTCTCTATCCGAGAATGAAGACGTCGAAGAGATGGCCACCCATCTCACTGGCCTTCGGACCAGGCTGATTCTACCAAGTCAATCGAATGAGGACGAGCTTTTGGACCTTGGCGAGAAGTGTTCTGACACTGCTCAGGCTTTGATAGTAGAGCTGCAGACACTCAAAGTCAATGGGCCTTACAAGAAGCGACAAGTAATTCGAAAGTCGATTAAGGCTCTATGGAAGAAAGGTGCCATCGATGAAAGTCAGAAGCGACTCGATGATTACAGGAAGCTTCTGGATAGCCGTGTTCTCATTGACTTAAGGTGCGTCATCACCTCAGCTCAGTCGACTGGAGCACGACTACTTTCGATTTGAGTAACCTCATAGGCTTTCCAGCCATTGCAGAGGGTAACAAAAAAACTGAGAGCAGCTCGTCAATAACGTCGACTACCCCAATAACTGCTCTTCTCTTTACAAAAATTGTGTATACAGGCTTCTGTGCCCTTACAATTGCCATTCATTCTGACACCAGGCCAGGGATGCTGATGAATGTCTTTATTAAAAAGCGCGTTGGTCTTTTGTCGCTTCAACAGCAGCAGGACTTGCAGAACTTAGATCAGAAAGTCCAGACAATAACTGAAAGTCTGGCGCGGGGCCCGAAAAGCTTTGACGAGCTGAAAATCCTCGTCCACAACGAAAGCGAATCAATTAAGCAACATATCACCAATGAAGTCCAGCGACATGAAAGGGACTTGGCTCATGATGTTTACCATAGGCGCTATCTCGGAAGCTTGTGGTATCCTGAAATAAAACACCGGGAAGAAACCATTAAGGAGGCTCATGCGAGGACATTTCGATGGATCTTCGAACCAGATGTATCCGACAAGGCAGTCCGTCGGTGGCACAGTTTCGTTGAATGGCTTGCAAGTGGGCAGGGCACCTATTGGATCAGCGGTAAAGCTGGATCAGGAAAGTCAACGCTGATGAACTGCATTCATTAGGATGATCGGACTCTAAAGTTACTAAAGCTCTGGTTAGGGACAAAAGAGGTCTTCACTCCTAGCTTTTTCTTTTGGAATGCAGGGAGCACGTTGGAGAAAAGCTCTGAGGGCCTAGCGAGATCGCTGCTCCACCAGGTCTTCGATAGATATCCAGAGCTGATTCCCATTCCAAGTCAAGCGTCGGCCAGCTCAGGGCCCGGTGCCACATCCGGACAATCTTATAGACCAATTGGAGCTTGGACAGAACGGCGACGTCAGGCAACCCTGCAAAGCGTAATGCTGAAGGCGAAGGGTCTATGTCGCATGTGCATCTTCATCGATGGGTTGGACGAAATTAGTGGAGATGAGCATGACTTGATCACATTGATCCACAATCTGCAAACAATCGACGTTAAAGTATACTTGTCGAGTCGGCCACATCGGTCATATAATGACGCCTATGGTTCGTATGCGATGCTAAGATTGCAAGATCTGACTGAGGGAGACATCGAAGCATGTGTCGGATAAGCTGAGTGCTTTATTACTCAAGCAATTCTCTAAAAAGGAGGCCTCCAACCTTTTCGATATCGTAGTAGGAAAGGCAGATGTACGGCGGACGATAGGCCAGGGTAGGACACAATCAAAAATCCAAAAACCAAAATTTCAAAAACCAAAAAATGATCTGCGGCCCCACCGCGCAGGCTTTAAAATCCAGTTTTATTAATTATTACTAACGTTAAAGATTAGTCGCTACTCGTATAATTCCCTCTTTTTATATTTATTTTATTTATTATATAATAAGAATAAGATATTTAAATATAATACCGGCGGTCGTATAGTTATACTTTTTAAAAACTATAAGGATAAGATCCTTTATCGTCTTTTTATATTAAAAGAAATATAATTATAAATTATTAAATAGCTTAAAAATTAAAAATTTATTTAGATTAATCTTTATATACTCCGCCGGCGCCTTTAAGTATAGGAGGCTTTATAAATTATTTATATAAAAGACTTAAAAAAGCTACGAGATTATATTCGGTATATAATTTATCGACTCGGAGTTTATAATTAAGAGATACTTAATTAATTAAAAAATAAAGGCTATAAAATATTAAAGGATAGTCTCGTATAAATTCGACTAGATATAAATTTATAACGAAGGGAGAATAACCGAGAGGCTTAAAAATAGGCGGATAATATAATATATTAATTTATATAATAAGAGTTTAGGAAAAATACTATATAAAGTATAAAACGAGGGTATTTAATAGAATACTTCTAGAAAAAAGACTAGTTAATCTTTTAATATATTATATAATAAAGCTTTACTCTCTTTTTATATTATATAATAAAGCTTTACTCTTTTTTCATATTATATATTAATAATTTTAAAGATCGATTATTTAAATAATATTAAGATCTATTTCTAGTTATCGTAGAATAATAATTATAAGATATATAATAAAAAAGGGGAGAATTTATCGTCCTTAATCTAAATTTTATATAATTAATCGATAACTATAATAAATTAACCGATTTTAAAATTAAGATTTATACTAGAATCGATACCTATATATATTATATCCCCTAGTTTTAATATAGTATTACGAATTATATATAAATTAGTATTTTATAAGGTTATCTTAATATTATTTTTAACCTTAAATTATAATCTCGCTTTATATAATTAAACTATAGGTTAAAAATAAAAGTAATAACCTATATATATATTATATTATAATAGGTTTTCGAACTAAACCTCGAATTCAAAAAATATTATATATATAGTATAAATACTTCGAATTAACGGATCGAGTCGTAGTAGGCCTAATTAACTAAAACTATAACCGGGATATAAATTTAATTCTTCGGAAATCTTTATATAATAGATTAATTCTCGAAGGATAAAAACGCGGATATAATTACTCTCTTTATAATTTACTTTCCCGTTATCCGTCTATAGGTCGAGTAATTCGTAGATAATTAAAATATATATTAAATTCGTAAATAACCCTACCGTCTAAAAATGATTTCGGGGAGATTATATAATTTATATTAATAATTAAAAGTAGAGATTAAAAACTATAGCCTTAAAATAGATACCGAGAAATTTAAAGAGCTTCGGCGGGATATTATTAATTAAGGTAAATTAATTTCTTTTTATTTAAATATTTATATTATATAATAGCGGTAAAGCCTTATCTCTAAAATTTATATTATATAATAATATCTAACCCTTTCTATCTTTATATATATATTATATAATTACGGTCGAGCCCTTTCGTCTCGAAGATTTATATTATATAATAATATCTAACCCTTTTTATCTTTATATATATATTATATAATAAATACTAAATCTTTTCTATTTAAGTATCTAAATTATATAATTAATAACTATAAAGATCTTTATTATTTTAAATTAATAGTACGAGGTTAACTTTCTTATATAGATAAGGATATATATTTTTTATTATCTACCCTTATATAATATAATAGTTTTCTATATAATCGAGGCTTTAATCCCTATTTACCGCTAGTAATCTTTAAGTATTAACGCGAATTATTTTAATTTAAATACTATTAAGCCCTTCGTATAATAATTAATAATTACGAAATTAATAAGTATAAGCCTAGATTAGAATAATATTCGAAGTTAGAAAATAGATTTAATTAAGATAGGCCAGATTAACGACCGATTTATAATATATTATCGGGGAATTTATTATACGAAGAAGTTTTATCCGAATTCTTCGAGGCCTAGCTAAAGACTTTAATAGATATTATATAAATATTTTCTTATATAATAATTTACTTAGTCTCTCGTCTTATTTTTAAAGTTTCTTATATAGTAGCGTTTAAACTTTCTCGTATAATAGTATTTAAACTTTCTTGTATAATAATATTTAAACCTTCTCGTATAATAGTATTTAAACTTTCTCGTATAGTAGTATTTAAACCTTCTCGTATAATAGTGTTTAGACCTTCTCGTATAGTAGTGTTTAAACTTTCTCGTATAATAGTTTTTAAATTTTCTTATATAATAGCCTTTAGACTTTCTCGTATAGTAGTTTTTAAATTTTCTCGTATAGTAGCTTTTAAACCTTCTTGTATAATAACTTTTAAACCTTCTTATATAATAATTTTTAAAGTTTAGATTTTATTATATAATAGTTTATCTTCTCTTTAATTTCCTCTTAACTTTATTATATAATAAAATTAAACGAAGACGAGTCTCGGATATTAATAAATATTTATCCCTACTTTTAATAAGTATATACTCGGGATCTTCGATATTATAAAGCCTACGATATTATAAATCCTCGATTAATATAAACCTTATTCTTATCTTCTTATTATTATATAGTTAAGTTTATTAAATAATTAATATCGATGATTTACTTAAACTAAATCGTATTTAATTTACTTTATTATTAATCTATACCTAACCTACTTTATTATTAGCCGACTTTTTTATTTATAGGGTTAAACGCCGTATAGACGAGTCTTTTATTTATATATAATAATTAAAGCCGATTCCATTTAAATTCGAATAAATTAGGTAGTGAATATATTAACTAAAGTTACCCCTAGCCGATTAGAATAACGGACGGAGTATTAGTTTTTAATAATTATTTATATCCTCCTATATATACGAGAGGCCAAAGTAAAAAAAGAGGTTCGCGTTATATAATCAAAATTATATTATTAAATTAAAATAATAAATTACTTTTACTCGGTACCCTCTATTAAATTAAAAAGCGAAGGCTTCGTTAATTAATTAAAAAACTCGAGTTAATATATAAATATAATTATATAAGGTATAACCTACTTTAATTAAAGATATCCTAAATAATAATATTATATATTAACTCGATATTAAATATTTAGATATTTAGACTCTTTAATTTCTTAATTATATAATATATTTATATTATATATTTTTTAGATTCGGTGATTATCTATATCCTATAGCGCGAAATTCAAAATCATTTCGATTTTATTAAAAATACTTTTCTATTAGAGCGAATATACTTTCGGAAATTATACTATAACTACCGAATTCTTATTAATAAATAGTTCTTTACTTAAGTAGTTAAGAATAAAATCTTATATAAATTATTTAAAAGTACTTCGTATACTCGTATAATAAAATAACTCTTTAAGGGTAATTAATTTAAAAAGACGAATAAAGATAAAAAGTATATAATTATTCTAGTTTACTAAAAACTAGTACCTCTTAAATAATTTAATTTATCGAAAATTAAACCGGAATTCTAATTTAAAGAAGAAGATAAACGGCCTATTAAATAAGAACTTAGTCTTCGTATAATAAAGAAATCTCGTTATTATATAATAAAATCTAAACCTAAACCTCGTATAATAATTAAAAACGAGCCTTATATAATAATTAAAAACGAGTTTTATATAATAATTAAAAACGAGTCTTATATAATAATTAAGAACGAGCCTTATATAGTAATTAAAAACGAGCCTCGTATAGTAGTTAAAAATAAACCTTATACGTAAAATCTAAAGTTAGAATTAAAGTCCTAGACGCTAGCCCGGAAACGGTCTTATACGGAGCTTTTTTAGGGCGATAATAAACTTCTTAAAAATCTAGTTTACTACTACCTCGATCGTATAATATTATCTTCGGTACCTCTCTCGTTAAATAATCGGATTTATATAATATTACGAGATCGAAGTTTAAAGTTTATTACGAACGAAATAAATATAATTATTCTTATTAAAAAATCCTTATTAAGAAATCCTTATTAAGAAATCCTCTTTTAATACTACTCTATAATAAACTTTAAAGTTTATATTATAATAAATCGAGACTACTCCTATTATCTCTCGTATAAAAGTCGATAAAACTATATTTACTACTTATACGACGGTAGGTACTCGGTAACTTAATTATATAATAATTAAGAATACTCGATAACTTAATTATATAATAACTAAGAATACTCGGTAATTTAATTATATAATAACTAGGAATACTCGCTAATTTAATTATATAGAAATAAATAATACTTCGCTACCTAATTATATAAGAAATTAAACGAAGGTAATAAAAAAGATTATAATTTAAGGTAATAAAAAGGGCGAGAGAAATAAAAAAAAAAAAAAAGATAATATATTTTAAAAACTTAACCTCTCGTATAATAAATAGATTTAAATAAAAGTACTTTTCGAGAGTTTAATCTCTCGTATAATAAATAAGTTTAGATAAAAGTATTATTCGAGAGTTTAACCTCTTATATAATAAATAAATTTAAATAAAAGTATTATTCGAGAGTTTAACCTCTCGTATAATAAATAAAGTTAAATAAAAGTATTATTCGAGAGTTTAACCTCTCGTATAATAAATAGGTTTAAATAATTAGAGAAGCGCTATTCGAGAGCTTAACCTCTCGTATAATAAATAAATTATAATTATTTAATTAAATAAAATATATATTAATTTATCCTCGCTTTAGTTATATAAATAGTTTATTAAAATATTATTAACTCGTATAACCTATTAATTTTAACTATTATATAGAAATATAAACTATAATTAAGCCCGCTTAGGTAGTATACCTACGTATACTCTCGCCTAAATACTTTATTATACTAGCCTATACGCTTTTTAAAGGCTCGAAAAAAAAAACTATTTATTATATAAGAATTACTATAGAGATTACCTTACTCGATAAATTAATAATAGTATCTTTATTATTTTTAATACCCGCCGACTCCGATTCCGACTCCCCGTAGTTTTTTTACGACTCTTTACTCTCTTTATCCTCGTTATTATCCGATAATTTATCAGACGGCGCTCTAAGCGCACCGTTATATATAAAATAACGAACTATATAATCTTATTATTTATAATTACTATACGACCCGTTAAAGTAGTTAAATAGATATTAATATTTAAAGAATATCTTCCCCCTATTAAAATTAATTTATCCTAGTATAAAATATACCGTATAAGGCCCGGCTACTCGGCGGAGAGTAGGAGTAATAAAAGGAAGGTATTTATAACTCTATATTAAAATCGCGTTAATATATAACGGGCGGTTTATATAAATTCGCGCTATTATTATAACTAAAGGCCGAGCGGTAATATTTCGTTTTAAAAAACCGAGTACGACCTAATTTAATACGGAGTATATAAAGAGGCCGAGACCCTAGTTAGCGATATTAAACTAGAAATAATCGCTAATATAATTAAAATAATAAAAAGTAACTATATTTATTTAAGATATTTATATAATAATTAATTATTATATAATAAAATTAAAGAGTTATATAAAAAAGAGTTAAAAGATAAAAGATACGTATAATAAAAAATAAATATATATAATAAAGAGGAAAAAAGAAGAAAGGGAAAGAATTATATAAAGAATTCTTAATATAAACTCTTAACCCTACCCTTTATATTATATAAATTAATTATATTATTATCCTCGGATATACTTTATAATCGATTACGATATAGTTTATATTAAAGACGATTTACTATATAATACTCTAGGGTTAATTAAGTAGGAGCTTTACTATATATTTAACTTTAAATACTTTTTAGGCTATAATTCCCTAACTAGCTCTAAATAATTATATAATAAATCTTTAATATACCGGGAAAAATAGTCTCTTCGTATATAATCTAAGGTTACGTTATATTTTTAGAGTATTATTATATAATCTTTAAGAGTTAATTAAATAGGAGTTATTATATATAATTTATTTTAGGTATTAATTAAACCCTAGTTCTTTAACTAACTTTAGGATATTATATAGTAAATCGTTTAAATACTAAGAATAATAATCTCTTCGTATATAATCTATAATTATATTATATTCTTAAAATATTATTATATAATCTCTTAAAGTTAGTTAGGGAATCGTAATTTAAAAAATATTTAAAATTAAATAAACGGAGTAGCTTTTATTAATAACCTAATAACGATTTATACTCGTATAAGAAATAATTAAAATAAATTTATACTCGTACGTAACTTATATTCTAAACGATTTACTGTATAATCACCGTGTTATCGTTAGCGGATTATCTGGTTTTAAAGCCTGCGCGGCAGGGCCGCAGATCATTTTTTGGTTTTTGAAATTTTGGTTTTTGGATTTTTGATTGTGTCCTACCCTGGCCTATCGTCCGCCGTAAGATGGGGTCTTTCTTTGGGTCGACTTGGCAGTCCGGGAGCTGATCAGAGGCCTCAAACATGAAGACAATGTGGATCAGCTAGACAAAAATCTTCGGTTAATGCCGTCTGACATTGAGGACATGTACGCACACATGCTGAGCAATATCGAACAGATCTATCGACACCACGCCGCGTTACTGCTCCAGATGACACTTGAGGGTATAACAGATTCCTTGTTGGACGTCGCTCTTGCACTCCATAGAGCGTTCGACCAGCTGCCTGAATTGTCCGTGAAATAGGCCATATCTTTCTGCGACGCCACCAGAAGAAAAATCCCTACAATATGCGTGGGATTTCTAGAAGTCCATCTGGATAATGACGACTTCAAAACAGATGAAGAAGTGAGCTTCGAGACAGACGAAGAAACATCTGGCCAGATCTCCTACTTTCTCTCGTCCGCTCAGGATCTCGATGCTGAAAGACTAGCTGCCGTATCATTCTATGACCTACACACTAGCGTTGACTTTCTCCATCGAACCGCCGCCGATTTCCTTCGGCAGAATAAGCTAGGGAAAAACTTCTTGGAACAATACTTACAGTCAAATGTATACCATTGCACGTCTTACATTAGGGCGCTACTTACGAAGATAAGACTAGTGGGGTTTGCAAAGATGCCTACAGCACCAACTTGGCATTTTGGAAAACAATATTGCTACGAAGCCAATCTCCCGTATAATGTGTAATGTGTTCTCGGCCGACGAGCAAGGCGGGACTGCGCAGGTTTCCCTATGCGATGAAGTAGATCGTACTTTGGCGGCTGTGGATCGGCGGCGTACGGTTTCGTCTCTGCAAACCCACTGGTGCTCGCGATGGGGACTCTATCATTCCTATGACACGAGGCCTATGGTTCCAAGTATTCAGTCTACATTGTCAAGCACGTCCTCGAGCTCAGAGTCGAGCTCTACAACTTACCTCCATCCGGCCAGGACTAAAGCGATGGTCAAGAATGGGTTGGGCAAGCATTCAAACCAACCAGTGGATTTTCTCGGAACTGCAGCCTCATGGGGTCTATCTCGCTATGTAACCCAAATGCTCGACTCGCAGAGCAAGCCTCCTGATCGAGACACTGCAAACTATCTGCTCTGCTGTTCCATGTGGGCGTTTCGAGATGAATTTTACCTGATGCAGCGTCGTCCTGATCATGATTATCTTTATCCGCCATCGGAAGATTTCGATCTCATTGCCGAGCTTCTGAGGCGAGGTGGTGATCCAAATATCTAAGTTGATGATCCTTCGACCACGCTTTGGGCAACATTCTTGAGGCATATGTGGTGTCTTTTTCTGTCTCCTGCTTATTCGCATTGGACTGCTCTCGGTACGTTCCCCGATACGTTCACCGAGCGTGCAACAAATGCTTGTGCAACGACAACAAAACTTGTCCTCGAGAATGGAGCGAATGCGTGTGAGAAATTATATCACGAGATCAACGTGCAACTATTCAACCTCGAGCCTCTGAGAAGACAAGTTGCGTTCGCAACAGAATCGTCAATATATCAAGGAAATCCTGCGACTTTCTATTTTTACAAAGAGATGACTGAGCTCTTTGTCATCCAAAAGCGCCTGGGCAAGACGCCACATTATGCGAGTCTTGAGAAAATCTGTGTAGCCAAAGGCGGCCGCTCATCGTCGAGGGTCACACACATTAGGTTGGGAGAAGAGTATCGGTCATATCAGATATCTCACAAGCAGTGTGAGAAATTCGCTACAGCCTTCGACATTATGGACCTAATCGCCGAGAAGAACTTGTACCAATACCAACACGTCTAAAATCGGCGCGTCGAATCGTAAAGCTTTGGGATGAGGTTTCCAGGGGCTGCGGCGACTTTGACGATCAAGACTCTTCGGACGAAGAACCGACGCCTGACTCTAGTAAGAGAGATCCACTATCCGCTAGCTGGGAGTGCGAGGAGGCCGATGACTGGCAGCATACATTGGCTGATATAGTCTTTAGGAGTTGATTAGTTCACAATCTCGTATCGTGAAATCTTTGAGTGTAGCGAAGGAAACCCAAAAAGCACTTCCGACATGATATCTAAAATGTATCCATTCGTGTATAAAGTCGTAGCACTTCTCTAGAGGAATAGCCGAGTCATTGCAACTCCAATCCAGGTCCTAACACCTAACCGCGCCAGTTCATACAATTTACACCTTCAAACCCCGCAATTGTCAATAGCACCGTATAGAGTACAAACAGTAACGTTACAAAGGAATACACTCCGTAGAAACTACACGAGAGAAGTGCACTTCTCAATGTCATTTGGAGTCGACGACGGTATCAATCTCTCCCAATGATGAGTACACTCAGCAAAGACCAAGGCATCTTCATCTCCCGAACGCCTCAAACGCCGTCTAAGATTGAATCTGTGTCCGTTATAGGAGTTCCCATCAGCTACCAGTCATGAGTAAACAACAGAGGCTTCGCTAAAGCGCCAAGCAGAACAGCGACGCTCCAGCTTACAAAGCTAAGGAACAGCAGCCAATCTGCTCAAATACGCAAGCGAGTGGCAGATGTCCAGCTCAAATGCGAAGGAGGATAGTGAACAGCCAACTCGTGAATTGAGGGTATGGATGTTTAGCCAGCTCAAGCTTTTAAGCGAATGGAAATTATGTAGCTCGGGTCTTTTTCACATTGTTGATGGATGCTCTGCTCATGAAATGAGGTGTTTGCTAGATATCTAGCCTATTGTACGAAAAGGCGGACGCAATATATCGATGAATGAACGGGACTTGCTCAATGGAATATGATTTTGTTTAACTAACTGTGCCCGTTCTACCATCTAATATAGTGCTCAATCTCAGGGAATGCCAGATGGTCCTGGTTATGGACCACGCTAGCGATAAAACGCTTGGCAGCTGCGTATATCCGATCTCCCACGTCTCCCCACCGACGACCTCAACAATACTTGCTGCACGCAGGCATCTCGACATCATCTCTTATACCACGGTCAAGGATGAACTATTCGGGTAGGAACTGAGAAGGTATCGTACATCATCAAACCGACATCACTTTTAGAAATGATTTCGCACGCATCGTGCCCCGCATCGAACATTTTCATCGTAATCTCACTTACACCAGTACTCAGCGCCATGCCGCCTGGCTTAACGACAACAGATTCTGTACACAATCCAGGTCCTCGACGCCTCGAGGCCCTGACTCACCCATAAAAGCAGCGACTTCGTCATCCACTTCAAAGTGTCCATTTTCCTTCCCCTCACCGCTGGAACCCTTCCCGCTCAGTCGACGAGACGCGTTATTCGCCCGACTCATTAGCGCATCCAGACTCGATGACTGGCTCGGGACACGAAGACTCTCTTCCAGGATACGAGCTGCCTGGCGAGACTTTGCAGGCCTACTCCTAGGCGGATTGCTGGTCTGGGTGCCTGGTGCCCAATTCTCTTTGTCTGAGTCGCCTTCATAGTCTTGGAAGATGACAGACTGAGAATTGGACTTTGAGTGCTTGTGTCCGTCCTTCCGAGGCTTCTGCTTCTGTGGATGGCCATCATCGGTCTGGAGTCTGGCGACTGAACATGACGCGCGTCCGAGCTTTGGCTTGCCGGTTTTCGATCCGTCTGCTTTCAGTCTTTTGGGTGAGTCGGACTTCTGCGGTTGAGCTAAGCGCTTGTTCAGGTTTGGAGCCATGGCTTTGGCTTTATTGCTGTGTGACCTTATGAGGCTGATGACGGCAGTCGCTGATCCGCTCTCTTGGAGCTCTGCTTGCTCTGTCAACGCATTGCGCACGTCGCTGTCGCAGTAGAACTCCCAGGTTCTTGCGTCTCGTGATCTCCCGGCCACAGCATGCCTTGAGTAAGGAGCGGAGAAAGGCTCTTGAAAAGACTTGTTGATGGGTTCGATGGCGCTGTAGCTGCGTTGAAGACCGGTATGTGGACGAGGTGCTGAATTGATGAGTGGCATAGGCTGAGATCGTGGAGGTGATGGCGTTTTTCCAGTACCAGTTGTGACCTCTGCTTTCCCATCGAGAGATAACGATAGTCGGACATTGGAAGGTGTGCGCTTCAGAGGCTGTGACGACGTGGCTGACCTGTCCTCCGGACACGTCTTTCCAATTGTTGAAGTCCGTGATTGTTGGAGCGTATCATGGTGCTCATCGTGTATGACGAAGGAAGCACTACGACGGTTTGCAAGGTAGCCAGGGCGTCTCTTGATTGGAGCTGTCTGCGATAGAGACCGGATCAGATCTGTGACACGGGCTTGATTACCCTCCGCCTTTTGTTCCAACTTTGACGAGTTCGTGCAATGTGCGGGGTCTGTGCTGCAGTTGCGAGGATGTTGAGTCATGGTGTTACTTGACGGCATTGATGCTGTATGTTGACGTATGTTCGAAGAGATTGCGTCAGCTGCTACCGTACCTGGAGGCTTAATGTGGACGCCGTTGGCTGTCGACTGGGTGTTTATCATGCTGCTCTGGCTTGACGCAAGCTGCTGTTGGCTGCCGCCCTGTGCCGAGAAACTCGAAGAATTGGCATTGTCTGAATGCTCTTGGCTTGAGTGAAAGCTGAAGATCTCGTGAGGTAGCAAAGGCCTGGATTTTCGACGCGTCATTTGACGACGGTTCTGGAACCAAATCTGGAAGAAGTAGCAGTCAGCTCTGGCCTTGTGTCGTGTACCAGGTCACCCTATGGTGGCCAGTTGGGCACGCGAGCTCTCCTTTCGCTGTTATCTTTACTGACCTGCACTTCCTTCTCTCCCAGGGCAACACGGCTGACGATCGCGATTCTTGCGGCCTTGTCGGGCTTAGGATTCCGCTCGTATTCGGTTTCTAGGATGGCATGATCTTCTGGGCTAAGAAGCAATCAGTAAACAAAAGGTGTTCAGTCATATATTGCATGATTCTTGCCTTGTTCGGCGGCGTTTTTGGCGGGCAGGACGTTGGTTGTCTACATCTGGACCTGTCTGCTGGGTCAGAGTGTCCTGAGAATGCACCAGGAGAGCATAGTCGCTGTCTGGCGCCTCTGAGGTCTGCGTGTTGGTGTCTGGTGACGCTGATGACGGTGGACTGTTCTGGGTGCTCCCCATGTTATGTATGTGAATGTTAGACCTAACCATGCAATATAAAGCTGCCACTGTGTCAAGGAATAGTGCTTCTGCAAAGGAATGTGAGGTGTGCAGTAGAGTATCGCGACGCGTCCGGGTGGGATATACTATTGCTTGGCATTTGTCGATCCTAAGACTTTGCGCGGAACCGGCCCGCAAAGGCGTCATCAACCTTGACAATTATGTTCTAGACTGCGCTCCTTAAGATTACATGTTTAATACCTCAATGCTGTTGAAGCAAGCTGTCCGTGCCTGTTGGGCTTTGAATGGCAACCCATGCACTAAACAAACCTCAAGGGCATTGGCAACGGTTCTGCCCAGTGGTATACTTCCACGCAAAGTACTGGGCTCAATGGCATCCTTGACTCATGAAGAGCGAACTGCTGCAGAACTTCGACAGCCTGGTTTGCACACGGTGGTACTTGACAAGATAGATCAGGTCAACCACAATATCCGGCTTTTGCAACTGAAGCCCAGCACGCCTGAGGCGAAGAAATCGATCAAGGCAAAGCATCTCAATGGTTGCAGTAAATTCTTGCTGACTTTTGACACCTACAGTAGTTCCTTCCAGGTCAGTGGCTAGACGTACATGTCCCAGGCATATCACAAGCAGGTGGCTTCACTATCACATCTACACCCGAAGATCTTGAAAAGAAGAATGGATATATGGAGCTTGCCATTCAGGCCTCGCCAAGGAATCCTCCCGCTGCATGGTTATGGCAGGCATCGTCCAAGATATTGGGATCTCAGCTCAGCATACGAGCGGGTGGCAGTTTCGTCTGGCCTCCTCCAGGTATCGACCTGGCAAGCATTGAAAAAGTGGTTTTCGTTTCAGGTGGTGTGGGTATAAAGTGAGTTTAGCAGGAACTAGGTGACTCCACCATTGCCGTTGCTCACAGTCAAACTTACTTAGTCCCCTGATCTCTATCCTCTCGCATCTTTCCCAAAATGTGAACAATTGCCCACGCTACCTCCAGTTCCTATATAGCGCTAAAAAGGGTCCCGCCGGCAAGCCATCATCCATCCTTTTTCTCGAACGCCTTGGTTCCATTTTCAACCCACATTTCGCAAATAAATCAGCACAATTCGAAAATGTCCATCGTGCGTTCAAGCTCTTCGTCACCAACGCTGCTTTACCCAAGGATCTAAGTGGCGAGGAGCGCTTGCAGGCCATCAGGTTACTGGAATGGGATGCCGATTGTATTGGTAGTTCAAACGTCGAACTCAGACGCTTTGAGCAGCGGGATCTGGAAGTCACGCTTGGCCCAGTAAAGGAGAGGAATGGCATAGTGGCATATGTCTGTGGGCCACCCGCTATGACTGATTGGGCTGTGGGCGTGCTGAGAGAAGCGAAAGAGATGCAAGCGGAGAGGGTGCTTTGCGAGAAGTGGTGGTGAT